>JACCEC010831765.1_pt1 | contig 11731 bp, 7 predicted proteins | sample 7450121 | NCBI WGS metagenome assembly JACCEC01 (sample SAMN15323455, study PRJNA562643) | freshwater metagenome | isolation source: river surface water | place: USA:Blue River Watershed | collected 2017-08-18 | reverse complement strand
TCTTATCATATTTGATATAAGGTCGACGATACTTCTTGATAAATGCCTCATCATAACGAATTTCCAAATTATGTGTCTTGATTCCCTGAATAGGATACTTCTTTGTCTTGTCAAAAAAACTATCAAATATCTTCTTTGCAAAAAACGTGATTAATTTTCCTAAATGAAGAGTCACTGTACCCTCACTCATCTGACACATCGCAGACCGTGTCGAAATAACATAATTTGTTGGTACTGGTATCTCCTCAGCCTGCTTCACCGACATTTTTTGAACTATCTCGTGAATACGAACATCAGACTCTTGTAAGTCATCTTTGTTCTTCTCAATCTTCTCTAAATTCTTCATGAATTCCATGGCAAACTCATCATCATTAAAGTCCATTTTTATTTTAAGTTTTCTTTAAGTACTAAATAATCTTCTTCCTTTTTTTTTAAGTTCAACTCATTTCAATAAAAACAAATCATTTTTTTTTTTAATATACAGAATGAAAAAATTCATTTTGAATAAAAAAAATAAAGATAGAAGAGATAGAGGGAGAAAATGAAGATTGAAAAATGGATGATTTTATTCACCCTATTTATTTTATTCATTTTTTTGATTTTAGAAAGATATCTAAGAATGAAGAGAAGAGAAGGATTCCAAAATTTATCTGGTGTTAGTGGTGTTCCTAATCAAGATGAAGAAGCCACATTAGTTATTATTTTCGGAAAAAATAATAGCGATGAACGAAAAAAATTAAATGATTATTATGAATCAACTTTAAAAAATTATGTTGGTGAATTAAATATAAAAAAACTTGACATTTTATTAAAAAATCAAGAAGTTGAACAAGAAGAGATTGTGAATGAACCACAAGAAGTGACCGAAAATGAAGAGATTGAGACTGAAGTAGATGAAGATTTTAAAAATAAAACAGAAAAACAGATAAAAAAATTTTTTGATCCTCCAAAACCAAAAGATAAGAAAAAAGATCCTCCTGTTCCTATACCCAATGTTCCTAAAAAACCCTTACCTATACCACCCAATCCCGACTTTTCTGGTTTAAAACCTTTACCTTATGAACCTAAACCTATCACTGCTGTCTCAGGAAATAATATTGCACCTGCTAATGTACCCTCCACACCTGTTGTACCCCCTCCCTCTAAACTTTCTACTCCTGCACCTGTAAAACCTACTCCAATATCTATAAAACCATCCCCTCTACCAGGAAGACCTACTCCTGTACCAGGAAGACCTACTCCTGCACCTGTAAAACCTACTCCTGCACCTGTAAAACCTACTCCTGTACCGGGAAGACCTACTCCTGCACCTGTAAAACCTACTCCTGCACCTGTAAAACCTACTCCTGTACCGGGAAGACCTACTCCTGTACCAGGAAAACTTAAACCAATACCCAAACCTAAAAAGAAAAAGAAGAAGATTATTTTCCGTCCAGTTAAAAAAATAAAAATTGTACCTAAAAAAAAGAAGAAGAAAGTGATTGTACCCGTATATAATGAAGAGATGATGAAAGAATGGAATATAAATCCAAATATGGATATTGAGATTCGAATATATCCAGAGGGTACGAAAGATAGAAAGAACTTTAAATTATATACAGGAGGTGTCTCAAACTTAAACAATTATGTTCAAGAGATTGAAAAGAAGATACAAGATGTACTTAAAGAACAAGGTGATGATGAAGATGATTTAGAATCAAGAGCTGAACAGGATGATAGTGATTATAGTGGTGAAGAAATAGATTTATCTGAATATGATGATGAACCGAATGATGTTGTTGATTTTGATGAGACTACCTAATTGAAAATTATTTACACTTTGCTCTAAATTGACCTGGTGGACAATCATATGAATCAATCCCATATGCTGTTAATGTTTTGTTTATTGAACGCATATTATTACATTCTGCATTCATTGTTGTTTGAACAGTAGTCATATCCGTATTTGTAGATAAAGTCTTACATTTTGTATATAAATTGGGTAATGGTATTCTATCTGGATTTTGTGAAGGTGGAAAATTTAATTTTTGTAATTCATTATTATAATTTACTGAACAGATAGAATTAGATTGATTTGTATTTACCATACCATTTTGATGATAACATCCTCCATCTTCACCGTTTAATTTTTTGAATGAACCCCATAATTGATTCTGATTTATGGATGAACATAAATTATTAAAATCTAAATCATTATCATAACATCCTGTCATATTCGGTTTATCTATACCATTTTCTATTCTTCTTGGTATATATTTATAAGGTGCAAATTGAGATGGATCATATATTCCCTTATTTGTTGAATTTAATTCATTTGATGTTGTATAATAATATTTTTTACAATTCACAACTGCATTATTATCAATCACTTCTACATCAGATGCACCAAAATCCATATAATCACTTCTTCCCTTTGTCTTCATTAAACATTGACAATATTTATTTAAATCTTTCGTATTTTCATCTGATATAAAATTTGTGACACAATCAGCTTCATTTTGATTCGTAAAATTTTCAATGGGTATACAAGGTGATGAATTGGGTAATTTTAGTTCTTCACATGTTTTTTTATATGGTTTTTCTAGACCACTTAAACCACTTAAATTACTTAAATCACTTAAACCAGTTAAATCTCCATCTAAACCAAGTCCTGATAAATCAGATAAAGAATCCTGAAAGGAGAATGAAGATGAAGTTGGAACCGGTTTTGGAATCACACTATAGCATTTTTCCATGTTGTAAACTCCATATTGTGTATTATCACCTGTTATACACGAACGATATCCCCATGGATTCATTTTATCTGAATTGATTGAACGATTCTTTGTTTGATTTATTAAACAACGACTATCATTCGGGTCTGTGACTTCTATAAATTTACCATCTACACTTTCACAATAATTCGGATTAAATATAGATACTCTTTCAATATTGATAAAACCTTCTTTCTTCTTATATGAAGAATAATAAAAGATAAAAAATATTAAAATGATAAATAATATAAAAAGAATCCATTTTTTCATTTATGTAAAACTTCTATAATAGATATAGAATTTATTTAGGCACTTTTTAAATAATTGATTGAGTTTTATTTTTTGTAGTAAATATACATAATAAGTTTAACATAAAAAAAATGATGGGTCAAACACCTTGTTATTTTTTTTTGAATGATATATTAACCCCTTTCTGAATCAATCTCTGCTTTCTAACATCGTGCAAACATGAGCTCAATCATCGGTCAATCTATTGATTCTGACGGTTTCGTCACCTACCACATCCAGGATCCCTCTGGATGCGTTTACTTCCTGCATGAATCCATCCTCGCTCAGTACCTTTACCCTGAGACCCCTGCACAGGAGGAGGAGGTGGTCAGCACACTCAATCCCTATGCATCCCCCTTTATCCCCAGTGCAAGGGTTTCCGTCCCCGTCGCCCCCATCCCCGTCACCGCCCGCCGTATCGACATCGCGACCCTCCTCCCCAACCTCGCCCCCGTCGCCCCCGTCGCCGAGCCTGTCTCCGTCGCCCCCGTCGCCCCTGTCATCAACCTCGAGTTGTTCCCACGCGCCCTGAGGAACCTTGTGCAGACGAACACTGGTGGCCACAATCCGATGAATTCTGTGGGGGGGTACACCCAGGAGATTGCCTCCCAGGCCCGTGAGCTTCTCGACATCATCATGAAGGAGGGAAACGAGGAGCGTGCTCTCTCTTTCCTCAACGGTGAGTTCAGCAAGGTCTTCACCATGCTTCTCAAGTTCAGAGCGAATAAGCAGCTTGACAACGCCATTCTCCCCTTTGCGTTGTTCCACTTTGCGAACTTCAGGTTCATGGACACCTTTGAGGATGCTGCAGTAAGGTGGAGACACTTCTGCTGGCTTTACGGGGTCAACTACATGACCTATCCGTAGACCCCGGTCTTTTGACCAATAGCGATGGCGCTTAGTATGGATACTAAGTTAAATGCCAGTGCCCTATATTCATAGCACTAAATACCAGTCAGGTGTCCCTCTCTTACGTTCTACATCGTTGTATATATTTTTTGGGGTTTTTATTTTTTTTCCCCGCTTCCCTCCCATTATTCACCTCTAACGTAAGAGAGCCCTTATAATTTAACAAAAAAAATGACAGCTTATATAGTTTGATATTAAAATATCTATTTTGAAATCAACTGCAATCTAAGTCATATCAAACATGTCTGCTAGCAACACTCCCCGTGCTCCCCGTGCTCCCCGTACCCCTGCTCGTGATGGTCCTGGACCTAAGCCTGTATGGGGACGCATCGCCCATCCTACCACTATGTCTCCCGAAGAATATGAAGCCCTCTGTGGTGAAGTTCTTGCACACCCCGTGTTTGCATCCTTCTCTCCCGAGCTTATGGCCATTATCAGTTCGTTCATTCGCTCTGATACTGGTCGTGGCTACTTCTTAAATGGTACTCTTAAAAACGGTACTATGAAGTGGGGTGTCTATTCTCCGGGAGACTATCAGGTGAGACGTTTTTCCCCTCACCAGGACAACGACAAGAATGGTGATACATCCGTGTGCCACCTCCTCTCTGTCTTTGTCTTGATGACTACCAACCCCTCGGTCTGGGATACCGTCAAGTCCCATGCCCCTCATGGCATCACATACTGGGGAGACCTCACCACTGTCATCGAGACCTACATTTTCCCCCTGGTCCGTGAAGGAAACTTCCGTTTTGCATGTGCACTTACCACTTTATTCCCAATCGTCCTCGGCGCCTCGCGTCTTGGTTCGGAGGTGAATATCGCGGAGTGCCTCGCGTCGGGGTCCTTCAAGTTCCTCAAGGATGAGGTGAGCTACGTTCGTCTCGCATGGACCATCCACACCCAGATGACTGAGCACTTCTTCGACCGTAGTATCTCGTCTCTTAACTGTGTGCTTTCCATCGAGACAGCACTTTCTGATCTTCGTGCCTTCCATGCTTCACTCGCGACGCAACGCTCTGACGGCTCTGTCCCTAACATTGAGCAGCTGCGTCGCCAGTATCACTCTATTGCCAAGCGCGTAGATGATGCTTCGAGTATTGTAGAGACCGTCGTTCGCTTCATCCCTACCGTGGAAGTTCTTGCTAACCGGACCCGCGCTATCGCACACCGCGAAGAGTTTACTCATCTCGCCTGTTTGACACTGAGTCTGATTGACTCGCTCGCACCGCCTAAGCCTGTTGTCGCGACACCTAAGGTTCTTCCTTTTGAGTGCTCCACTTGCAAGAAGCGGTTCGATGTCGAATTCAAGATGGCTCAACACCGTCAATCAGTCCATAGTATTCCTATGCCCGAAGGTCTTCGTAAGGCTCAGGGCACCGCGTCGCGTGGTGTCGTCCCTTCTCTCAATCATGCTATGATTGTTGAGGAGGGGAATTTGGACGCCTAGTCTTCCCCCCCATCCACCCATCACCCCCCTCCCACATTGTGCGTTTAAACAATAATCAGACATTCTGTTATTGAACCCCCTCCATCACAATCCCTAAAAAAAACTTCGAGTTTTTTCTCCTCAATGAGGTTTGTTTATAATTCTTTTACGTTCTATTTAAATAATTTAACGTATCTATAAAAAAAAATGATTTCATTCATTCTACTACATATCATACTTAATCTCTCTTAAAAACAAATAAAATGAATTATGAGAATATATCCGATAATATACCTTTTCAAAGATTAACTATTAAATCAGATGAGATTTTAAAAGATGGCACATGTATTGGTTTTGTTATCTATTACCCTGTAAGTGGTATTATTAACAAAAAAAATCAAATATTTATTCAATTAAACTTTCAACGTGTTTATACCATTTTTGATGCTTCAAAACCAGAAGATGAAGAGTATTTAAAAGAAAATTCTCTACCATCCTTTACACATTTTTATCATCATCAATATGTCACTGAATTAGAATATTTTCAATTAGAAAAAACAAAACATTCAGATATTTTATGGAGATTTCATTATGAATTTAATAAAGCAATCGTATTTATGAAGAATATTTTAAAGATTGAAGAAGAGAAGATTATCGAATTTACAATGGAAGACTCCATTGTACCCATGAACCCTTTTATATCGAATGAAGAGAAGAAAGAGACTAAAGAAGAAGAAGAGGAAGAAGAAGAAAAGAAAGTATCTATAGTGATTGACATATGGAATTATCCAGGATATGATGGTACTATTATTGAACCATCACCCTGGAAGGCGTTTGCCTCTCATCTCGATTCTCCTCTTTTGGGTGGATATTGTAAAGGCCAATTTGATGGGCACTTCAATCAAAAAGCATTTGATAAAGGTATCCCCTATGGAATTGTGAAAGGTAATGGTAATCGCGATAAATTTCGTGATCTTATCTACTATAAAATCGTCACCGAAGAGAATGAGATTTATCCTCTTCTTGTTAAACTCCTTCAATCATCTAATTCTTTTGAACGAATTCATCATGTAAAATCCTATCTTGATTCTATTGGTAAAACATATGATGATGAATCTTTTTGGATTAAAGAAGAAGGCAAGAAGACTATTAAACAATCGTTCTTTAAATCCGTTCTATCACCCCTTATCCAAAAGACTCCTCTCTTTATCAAAATGAAAAAGAAAGATTAAATATAAAGAAAATTATTTTTTTAATTTAAATCATTATAAAAAAATTAATTATTATTCCATTTACCGGGAGCAAAGGGAGCTATCTCATCAGTATCTAATTTATGTGAAGCTTGGAAGTTTCTTTCTAATTTACAGAAGTTCATAGGAGGACAATATGGTTTCTTTGGTACAACTGATTCTCCCTTCGGTTTTACACCATAACAATTAACACCAAATTTAATATAAGGATTGGCAAAGTATCCTCCATTCACTCCTGGTTTTCCACATCTTTGTCTTAAACGACGTGGTTTTGTACGATTCTCCTCTACCATCTTATCATAATCACATTGTTGAACAGGATAATAAGCATTCTGACCATTCGTCCATCCATATGAACACCATGTAGCTCCTTTATTGTATGCATCTATCACTTGCTCTTTTGTCGCTAATTTACCACCATAGGATGCACACTTGCATTTAGCTTGATCATATGTATAATCTTGATTACTAATATGGAAGACCTCTTCTTTTTCAGTAGGGAGTTGTATATCCGATAATTTAAAATCTTTTGTGATAGGTTCTTGTTTAATTGGTTCATTACATATCTTTCTTTCTGAGATATCTAATAAATATTCACCAAATGTTCTCTTAGTAGCACCACCTTCACATTCTTCATTATTATAATAATAAATACTAATGAGTAAATAGATAACAATTACTACTAATAATATCATTGCACCTAAACTTAAAATTTTCTTATAATCCATTTTTGATGTTCCATTATTCATAGAAGTCGTATTTGAACTTGAATTAGGAGATACAACGCGATTCGCCATATTCTTCATCTTTTGATAAATACCATTTCGATTACTATTCATTCTTCTATTTATAGAAAATATATTTATCATTCATAAATATATTTTTATTTTTACTTCAAAAAAAATCTATAGAAGCTACTTAATTCTTCTTCTCATAAATTAACATATAAACTCGATTCTGTAATACTGGTATCTCACTTCGAATATCATATGACTTACATTCTCTGTCATTGTAGACAAACCATTCTCCACTACGATGTCTACATATCGCATAATAATGTCCCCCACTCATATTACCTATATGACATCCAATACTACGAAGTCGGTAACTCGACTCATATTTATCATATCCCATCGTATAATTCGATAAATCTAAATCATCTATAGGGAAAGATACCAATGTATTCTTCTTCGTTATTCTTGTCCCATCATTCTGGAATCTCTTTAATACTATAATCAAATATTTAGGTAACATCATCAATTTAATCTGACGCCCCGCTTTTACATGTCTATCCTCCGATTCTATATGATACTTCGTCTCCAATAATTCTACATGAAAATATTGTTGTAAACAATCATATAATGTATTACCACTTATCGGTAAATTTATTCTATCAAAATTCTCATATGTCCTCGATAATATCTTATTCTTCTCTTCTACCTCTTTACATATAACCTGATTCATAAATTGTCCCGTAAATATCTCCGTGATGATTGAAAACTTCTTCTCATTTGTCATTTTCCATTGTTTAAATGATTCTATCATCAAATCATCCACATCCGATTCGGATGTACCACTAATACTTACCTCTATCGATGTATTTAATACTTCATGTAATGAATCCATTATAATAATAAGTGCCTCCTCCGCATCTTGTTGATGATATCCCTCAAATCGATCATGAAACTTTTGAAATGCCTGATGCATCGTCTTCGGTTCTATAGGCTCTTTATGTGACCATAATATTCTTACTAATTGAACAAAACTCTTTGTAACATCAAACTCCCTCCCCAATTTTTCATGTATCTCCTTCTTCCTCTTCTCATTCTTTAATGGACTTAAAAATTTATTTAACATCATATAATTTGTTAATGGTATCACATGACTTAAACATTGTATCGTCGTATTTAAAAAACATGTGTTCCCGCGATTCTGTAATCCTACTTTACCAAATTCATCTATCTTTTGAAGTTCACTCATTTATGATTTCAATCTTCTATCCCTTTATAATATAATTTATTTTAAGTTCAAATTTATTCTTCTTAATGAAAGTAGTTCATTTTACTTTTCTTTAAGTTCATTTTACTTCTCTATAAAAAAAATGAAATACGAAAAGGGATATAAAAAAGAAGAGATGAATGTAAATAAAATCAAGAGATAAATGTTAAGACCTAATTTACCCATTGAATATCAGACAAATCAAAAAGATTTAATTTTTCAGATTATTGATTGGAAATCATGTGATCTGATAGATGAATCAGAAGTAGTGGAGGAAGAGGAGGAAGAAGAAGATGAGGAGGAAGAGCGTACTTATAAGAGACAACCGAATCGTAAGAAGTTATATATTCGAGGTTATGGTGTGACAGACAATGGTAATTCGATAAGTGTTTTGATGTCGGGTTTTCAACCTTATTTTTACTTTCGTATTCCACAAGAATGGGGACAAACGGAATTTAATTATTTTACAGAACAAGTAAAATGGATGGTAGAGGAGTATAATCGACCTGGATTAATGGTATCATCAATTGTTAAAAAGAAAGAATTCTATGGTTTTACAAATAATGAGTTATTTAACTTTGGTGTATTTGTATTTAAGAGTCAGGCATCTTATTATTCGTATCAAAGAATCTTTAAAGAGAAGAAGATCTTTTTAAAGAAGATGAATGTAGAATTAGATATGTCGACGAAGTTATATGAGACGAAGGTAACATCTTTACTTCGATTCTTCCATGTTCAGAATTTGGACCCAGCGGGTTGGAGTATTATTAAAGGAGGAAGATATCAAGTGATACCAAAAAGACAACAGAGTACACGCTGTCAATTAGAAGTAGCTTTAGCTTTTAATGAAATTCAAAGACTAGAGAAGAATTCGATTGGAAAGATATTAGTCGCATCTTTTGATATTGAGTGTGTATCCGAAGATGGTTCTTTCCCTAAGTATGATAGACCTTATGATCAAGTGATTCAGATTGGTACTACTATCTATGAATTCGGTAATAATGAATGTAAATATAAATATATCGCGACATTAGGTGAATGTTTACCAATTGAAGGTGTTGAAGTTGAATGTTATGCAACAGAGAGAGATTTAATATTAGGATGGGCGAACTTTATCGCTAGGATTGACCCTGATATTATCACGGGATATAACATCTGGGGCTTCGATTGGGAGTTTATTTATAAACGCGCTGAGATTGGTTTTCAAAAGAATGGTAAAGGAAATGTACCTTATCATACGAGTCTTTATCGTACTTTACAAAGAATTAAAGCAAGAAATACTGGAAAAAATATTGATGATGCAAAAGATCCGATGATTAAATTGACGGAACAGAGATTATCATCATCAGCGATGGGAGACAACTTTTTGAAGTTTATTGATATTGAGGGTGTTGTACAGATTGATCTATTAAAATATTTTCAGAGAGAAGAGAAGTTTGATTCATATAAACTGGATAATGTAGCATATGAGATTCTAAAGGAGAGAAAAGTAGATTTAGGACCCAATGAATTATTCGCCAACTTTAAGATTGGTACACCTGATAAGATTCGTGAGATTGCAGTATACTGCGTGATGGATTGTAAACTAGTAAATGATTTAGTAAATAAAAAACAGGTGATTACCAATAATATTGGTATGGCAAATGTATGTGTAGTACCCTTTTCATTTTTGTTTTTGAGAGGACAGGGTATTAAGATCTTCTCACTTGTTGCTAAGTTCTGTCGAGAGGAGAACTTCTTGATTAAAGATTTAAGTCCAGATGATATTGATACAAATTCATATGAAGGTGCGATTGTCTTTGTACCTAAACCTGGTATTTATTTTGAACCAGTAGTTGTGATGGATTATAATTCACTTTATCCTTCATCAATGATAGCAGAGAATATATCACATGATAGTATTGTTGGTTTTAAAGAATATCATTTAAAACCTGGTGCGAGTGGGAGTAAGAGAGAAGATTTTGAGTTGATTAAAGATACAATGAAGACTGAATATGATAATTTACCAGGATATCATTATAATGAGATTGAATATGAATTATTAAAGGAAGATGAAGAGGCGAAGGCGGTTGTGGGAGAGGATGGTAAGAAGAGAAAACCTAAAAAGGTTATTGGATATAAACGTTGTCGATTTGCGGAAGCGGATGATTCGGAAGTGAATAATTTTTCAAAGAAGTCCGTTTTACCTCGTATTTTAGTAAAACTACTCAAAGCCAGAAAAGATACAAGAAAGAGAGCAGAATATGTTAAACATACGATGAAAGATGGAAGAATTGAAGAGGGTATCCCTACAGATTTAGGTGATGGTCGTATTGAACTTTTTCATGTAGAGAAGGGTAAATATTGTATACAAAAAGAGGATGTAGTAAGTGAAGAAGATTCATTTACAGAATTTGAACAGAAGGTTTTAGATGGTTTACAACTAGCTTATAAGGTGACATGTAATTCACTATATGGTCAAGTGGGTGCATCTACAAGTCCTATCTGTTTTAAAGAATTGGCTGCATGTACTACAGCAACAGGACGTTTGATGGTGACTACGGCTCGTGATGTGACATTAAAGACATTTGCAGGTAGTCGTCTTACTTATGGTGATAGTGTGACGGGTGAGACACCTGTATTATTAAAGAATAAAAAGACAAATGAGGTGTATGTGAAAGAGATCAAAGAGATGAGAGATGAAGTGGGTTGGGGACCTTATGATCTATTTAAACCCTATGAAGAAGGATTAAGTGAGAAAGAACAGACGACATATCAAGATTCTCAGATTTGGACAGCGAATGGTTGGGCTGATATTAATCGAGTAATTCGTCATAAGACAAATAAGAAGATATATCGTGTGATGACAAAAACTGGTATTGTGGATGTGACTGAAGATCATTCTTTATTATCACCTTCTTTAGAAGAACTAAAACCGAAAGATGTAAAGATTGGAACAAAATTGAGACATGGTACACCTTTTAAGTATGAAAGACAGCGTGGTAAATATTCAAATAATATAGATGAACAAATTGATATGAAATCATTTGATTTACGTGAGAGAACTTTTTTGGATATTCAAGAAGAATATATAAGTTTAAGAAAAAAATGTAAGTATGTTATTTTTG
>JACCEC011109907.1_pt1 | contig 11732 bp, 17 predicted proteins | sample 7450121 | NCBI WGS metagenome assembly JACCEC01 (sample SAMN15323455, study PRJNA562643) | freshwater metagenome | isolation source: river surface water | place: USA:Blue River Watershed | collected 2017-08-18 | reverse complement strand
GATGCTTTTACATAATATACACCTGAGAAAAACGCACCAGGGTGGGCGTGTGGAGTATTAGAATCCTTATCTCGATTTATGTTAATCCAGTAATTGCCAACTTCTTGTCTTAGTGATGTTTTAAAACCAAGCTGTTTATGTATTTCATTACAGCGTTGTCTTATTTCAGAAAATAAATGTTCAAAGCCCTTGTCATTAGATGACGCCGGACTTTGCCAGCCTCCTTCGTTACTTGCTAGTATGCCAGGAGTATTTTTTTCCAATTGGTAGCATTTAGATTGCAAATCTAAATTATTAATATCTAATTTATCAACGTAGATAAAACTACTAAAAATTGGTGTTAACATTATAATTGGCGGAAGCGGTGAGATTCGAACTCACGGACCTTTTAACGGATCGACAGTTTTCAAGACTGTTGCAATAAACCGGACTCTGCCACGCTTCCTATTCTGATTTATTTATGGCAATAAATATTGCCATGAATATTATTCCTGTATCAATTGTAGATAATTTTTTACCCGACCCTGATAGAATCAGAGAATGGGCGTTAACCTTAAAATATAATCCGGACCCAATGGGACATTGGCCCGGAACACGATCTGAAGAATTAAGTCTTATCAATAGACCATTCTACGAATTTTTCTGTAAACGTTATTTCAGTTTATTTTGGGATGTAAGAAACGATCCAATAACATGGGATAGTAATTTGGGTTTTCAAAAAACTACCAAAGAGTATGGTTCAGGTTGGGTACATAGCGATGGACAAATAAGCCAGTTAACTGCTATAGTATATCTCAATCCCAATCCTGCACCAAATAGTGGCACTAGTATTATGAAACTAAAGAATCCTGCCATACTGCCTAAACCAGAATGGCACGATGCCAAACGCAGACAAATATTAGGCGAGCGAGATAATCCCGAATTACTTAAAATACAAGAAGAGTCGAATAACATTTACGAAGAAAGTATTCGAGTCAATAATGTTTATAATCGACTAATAACATTTGATGCACACTTGCATCATGCCGCACACGATTATCTTGGAGGCAACGATGAGGAGCGACTTACCCTTGTTATGTTTGTCAACAGGATAGTCGCTCCTCGAAGCCCTATTATTAGGTCGCAATCTATATTGCAATAATTGGTACCTGGTGACGGGTTCGAACCGCCGACAGCCGCCGTGTAAAGACGGAACTCTACCAACTGAGTTAACCAGGCATATTGGTTGCAGAGGGTGGATTCGAACCACCGACCTCAAGGTTATGAGCCTTGCCAGATACCACTTCTAACACTCTGCGTCATTTGGTCCGTGTGACACGATTCGAACATGCGACCACCTGGTCCCAAACCAGGAGCTCTACCAGGCTGAGCTACACACGGGAAAATTCTGGTGCCCCAAGCGAGACTCGAACTCGCACACCGAAGTACTGGCTTCTAAGACCAGCGTGTCTACCAATTCCACCATCGGGGCATATAATTACTTATTCATTACCATTAAATGTATCGTTTCGTTATGGACAACAATAACCCTATTGCCGTTTGCTTTTAACGTGTCAACTTATACAAGGGCACCGGCCGATGCTGATCTTGCTTTCGTTACGCACATACAGGCATGACCCATATGCACTGACATCAACAGTATTGGCCGCGCTAGCTAGACGGAGGACCCATTGACTGTGCATTACCCTGGTGTACACAGAGTTTTTCCAAAACGATACATTTAATGGTACTCGGTAGGGGAATCGAACCCCTCTTCCCGCCGTGAAAGGGCGGTGTCCTAGACCGATAGACGAACCGAGCAATTAATTTTTAAAGAACAATTTCTAACTTATGCCATATTATAGCACAACCAGAACAGCTTGTCAACACCTAAATTGTAATTAAATATTACTATGTTCAATGTCGACTTAACCAAAAAGTACGGAATACTTCTTAGCGGAGGAATAGATAGTGCAGTTTTACTAGCTTTACTACTAAAGTATTACCCTACAATATCTATCCAACCTTACACAATTCCTAAGCACGATGGTGCAAGTAACTATGTAAACAACATTATAGCGCACCTAAACGAAAAGTTCAAGTCCTTAGTTCCCCAAACACTATATGTTGGAGATCCAAATGTGCATCATAGGCAACAAAGCAGAACCGCAGTATTAGAAATATTTGAAAAATATTCTATTGATTTTTTATTCAACGGCCTAAATCAAAATCCACCCGAACTTGCCAACGATGAAGGAGCACCGTTGAGAGATACAGTATCTACAAGTCCTAAAATTATTTTGCCTTTTGTAAATTTTTATAAAGATAAAATATTAGAATTAATGTACGAAAATAATCTTGAAGAGTTAGCAGAAATCACGCACTCGTGTACAGAACTACAAATGACACGTTGTCATCAATGTTGGCAATGTCGAGAAAGAAAATGGGCCTTTGCTCAAATAAACAAACTAGATAAAGGAACTTTTTAATGCAAGTACCACCAGGAGTAAGCGGGCGTGCCGCACATTATGATGGGAACGTTAGTAATGAAACACTAGCTAACGAACTAGCACTACTTAATTTAGGACCTTTCGAGCCTTTAGACATTTATATTGACATTGGCAAGTATACGCAAGAAATAGCACAATTTCATGATGACTGGGTTGATTACTTACCACGCACCGACCGCCCTAATAATCGTAGAGCACTTACACTAACTAACTTGCCTGGAAAAACACATCGAGATGTTCCTAGCCTAGCTCAGGCAAGTTATGCCGCTAGACGTAGATTAAGCGAATTAGAATTTAACGAACCGACAGATGTATATCGTGCCTGTACCAGTTTGCATCCTTTCTTAGATATGTGGCAACCTTTGGGCCGCACATTTATTGTTCAATCTAATATTGGAGGATACTTTGTTCCTCATAGGGATCATCCAAGTATGCCACGTGATGTTTTTAGACTTATCGTATTTCTAAAAAATTGTGGACCACTACAATATGACTGGTTAATGGATGATCGAAAAATGAATATACAAATGGGTCAAGTTTATTATGTCAACACACGACTAACACATAGAACAATTAGTTGGGTTAATGATAGCCAACATTTAATACTTAACATTCCATTTACAACAAGTAACGTGGCTAAAGTGATTGCTAATCTTGCACATACTCATTAAAAATATCTAGGGCCTCGCCAAACATGATACGTCCTAGCCTGCCTTTTATTCCAGGAATTAAACACAAACACCAACGCCCGTTGGTTAAACTGTTGTTTATAACTCTGTGAGGCCTTCCTACATTAACTATTGTTGGCGATACCAGTTTATGTGAAGTTGTAAACTCTACTTCTTCTTTTTTAAAATGAACGTATGTTGTGCCTGCTTGCGTAGGGCTTAGATCATAGCTCTTGTTAACTGCTATCGATTCTCCCCACTCCATAGTATGATCATCACTGCCCCATACAAAATTAATCTTTATAAAATCTTTAGTGTTTGGACCCATGTCGGTGTGCCAGCTAATTAAGTTGTTTGGGGCTGTGTAAAATACTTCTACAGCAAGCACTTCACAGTTTAGGTCATCTAATAAAGTATGTAGTACGGGAGAAAGCAAGTCAGTTTTATATCCCCATTTTTTCCAATGTCCGTTAATTATTCCGCCATAAAAAGAATCTTTTACTTCATCCATAACTCGAGCTTTATCAAAAAACTCTTGGTTAAATTTTAATGGTTTAAAGTACGGATTGGATTGCATAGTCTTTATATTTACTGTAACTTCTTTCAATTAATTTAAGATGCTTGTCTTTATCTAAGAAACCTCGTATATAAATTAATTCTCGGTTGGCATCTTCTTTGACCCTATGCTTTGCTATAGTTGAATTAAGTAAGTAGCATCCAGGTATCATAGGAATATTAGCAGTGATCCATTCTATTCCGTTAAAAATTTCTAATCGATCTGCCTGCCCTTGTAATAAAATTCTATAACCAGCAGGTTCGTTATCAAGAATGTGTCTATACTCGCCTTCTTCGAAAGTCATTGATGGGTAAACATCAATATGACTGTGTACTTCACGTTCTTGAAATTTATGAGTAATCGTTGTTATTTTAGAAAAAGGTAATTGATCTAGAATTTCAGTTAAGTTATTTTGTTCAATATCTTCTTGAGATATAGTAGCCGAGTCCCAGTAAGGATTGTAAGCAGTTAATCGACTTGAGATATTGTTCTGTTTAAAATTAAGTACAGGAATCTTAAGATCAATAGGTAAAAATAATAGTGTCATAACTTTGTAAAGATACTAATACCTAGTTTACTTTTTATTCCTATGCGTCTAAAATCGCTAGCACAATGTAATCGGACGCTGTCAAATATCAAAGCATTTCCCGGCACCCATTTTAGTGTACCCCACAAGGACAGACCTTTTAACCATTTTAGTTTTAGATGTGTTAAGTAATTGATTCTAGTAGACTCGTCTATAACCATGCTTCCTAAGTTACCGTCTACATCTGCATAGTCATACACTTGCTTGTTATAGTAAGTGGCTATATCTTTGTCACCATCGAAGAACTTAGCTGGGCCATGAAAATAAAATTGATCAAAGAAACAAAGGTCTGGAACAGCATCACCGTCTATACGTAATGGAAGTGTTATTCCTTTATACACACCCTCGGGTAATTCAAATGTATCATCATTATGTATAATATGAGGATAGTCTGTAAAAAAGAAAAAAGCTGCTGTAATTTCAAAAGTTCCTATAATGGAATGTAATCGTTCTATAACTTTAGAAACAATAGGATCTTTTTCAAATAGCAACAGGTCTAATGTTACGGGCCCAGTATTTTTATATACAACTGGGCTATTTGATAACTGTTTGTTGCGCTCAAAAAGATCAATAAGATAGTGTAATTCAAAGCTGGTAAGAAAAGCCTCTATTTGATAAGGATCTTCTATACGCTGTTTAATTTTGTCTATTTGTTCTTGTGTACGCATACAGTTATTTAGTGGCCGGTCCTGAGGGATTCGAACCCCCAACCGCTGATTTCGAAGACCAGAACTCTATCCAGTTGAGCTAAGGACCGATGGCATTTTATGATACTGTTGATGTGTTAATATATTTTTAACAAAGCCTTGATGTGTAATTTCTGCACCTGATTGTAATGATGCTATTACTTTGTCTGCTAGTATTTTATGATTACTGGGCATTAAATGATTTGCTCTAGGTTCTCCTGTATATTTTTTTGTTCTATCTTGTTCTACTATTTCTTCTTTAGTTACTGTTTGTAAAGACCAGCTAACATAATTAAATTCTGGAAGACTTTTATTCTTCATCGACTCTAGTGTAGATCCAAAACAAAAGAATACAATTGGTTTTTGTTTTAGGTGTAAGGTCTTAGCTTTTAATGCCCATAAGAAATTTTCAAGCCTTGTTTCCACAACCTCGGGAATTACACAAGTCATAAAATATCTGTAGTAAAACATTATATCACTCTTTGGAACAAATGCCTCTAACGATTGTATATGTGTGCAACCAGGTTGGTCTTTTATTACCCATTGCCTAGACACTTCTGTTAGTGCTACTATGACAACGTCGTCTTCTTTGAATTCTTTAGCGTATCTATTGACGGCAAGATACGTAAAATCTAAACTAGATCCGTTAAATCCAAATGACTTATTTGCTAGATTAAAATGTTTGGCGGTTTGTTCTATCCAATTATTTGGAAACGGATGTGTAAAGCTGTCGCCAAATGACCATAGTGTACTCATGAAGTTATTTAATATATTCTATGGCACCACCGGAGGGATTCGAACCCCCATCGGACACTTTAGAAGAGTGTTGCCTTGTCCAGTTAGACCACGGTGGTATGGAGGAAGGATAGAGAATCGAACTCTAACCGCACTCGGCGATCAATCTGTTTTCGAGACAGTTCCGGGCCCAGCCCAGTTAACCTTCCATGGCGGAAGAAGGAGGAATCGAACCCCGACCAGCTCGCGCCAGTCGCCTGTTTTCCAAACAGGTGTAAGAACCATCTTACTGCATCTTCCAAATTTGGTACCCTGAGGGAGATTCGAACTCCCAGCTATTCGCTTAACCTACGTCCTCAACGTAGTGACTCTACCAATTCGTCCACCAGGGCATATATCTGGTGCTCCTAACAAGAATCGAACTTGTAATGGCACTTTACCAAAGTGCTAGTATGCCATTTACTTATAGGAGCAAAACGGGATGTTGTCGCTTAGCCGGGACTCGAACCCACGCGACACCCCCAGCGGGCCGGCCTGCAAAAAGTGGCTGCAGAAAAGTTGTTTGCTGTAATCATCCCTAAACTGGTACCCCATCTCCGATTCGAACGGAGAGAACTGCTCCTTTTGAGAGAGCCGACTTTACCAATTTGTCCAATGGGGCATATATTCATCTTAGGTTGTTCACCGCACAACCTAAGAAAGCGGGGGTCTGTTCTTTAGATTTTTCTATTGAAAATAAAACCTACGGAATAGATTAAAAATGCCCGACCGGTTCTAATCATTTGACGAAAATAATATTTTCGATAAGACATTCTTGTTCCTTACATTGTAGGACCGTTGCCGTTGCGAAAGCCTACACTACCGCCTTCTGCTTCGATGCGCTTGATAACATCTTCAAACAACATTGGAGCAAAGTCCGGAGTCTGCTCTACGCAAACACAATGGTAACGAGGATCGTTGTCTTCGCTGTACAAGATTTCTCCTGTACGAACATCGAAGCCACGCATCTTTTTAACACGGTTGGCATGCAAGTGTCCGTGAATGTTAACACCAAATCTGCCCAAACTTTCTGGGTGGACAGGAATGTGCGACAAAATCATTCCGTTCATAACGTGGTATGCACGAAGCTCACGGAAGTATTGTCTATATTCGTCATCACGGAAAATGTCGTGGTTGCCGCGGATCAAAACCTTGTCGCCGTTCAAACGACTCAATGTCTTCAAAGCCCTACGGTTAATAACAACGTCACCCAAATGGTAGACCTTGTCTGTAGGCTTGACTCGTTCGTTCCAAGCCTTAACCATAGCTTCGTCCATTTCCTCAGGACTATCCCACGGACGCAATTTCGTAACTCCGTCGTTACGGGTAAAGCGACATACACCGGTGTGACCGAAGTGCGTGTCGCTGACCAAAAATACACTAGGCATATATCGCTCCTTTCTTTTAAATTATCTCACTGGACCTTCGTAGTCTGCTCTCACATACCAATCAGGTGCATAATCCTTGTTGTTGTGCTTTAGGTTATAATCTATTGCACGTTGACGAGCTTCCGCTTCGTTGTCGTAATACTCAGTATCCCAATGCTTCTGTCCCCAGCCTCTTTCATATTCAGTAAATACTACTTTGAATAGTGCTCTATCTAGAGTGACTTTTGCCATTTTGGACTCCTTTCTATTACTGTAACTACAGTATAGCACCAAATGTGTCAAATGTCAACCGGCAAACCAAATTTCCTTAAACCCTTCTGCTTCTGTGGGTTCTTCCCAACCAGCTATCATGCTAGCAATAACATGATCGGGAATTTCTTTGCCTGGACGATTCATTAATCGACGCATAAGTTCCTTTTGTTCGGGTGTCTTAAACACTACGGCAATGTGATAGTAATCGGGTAACATGGCAAACTTACGGGCACGACTTTTAATTGTAGTGCTAGTCTGATCCCAAATAATGTCTCTACTCATATCACGAGCCACAACAACTTCTTTGGCCATAAGGTCTACAGCCGTAGGCATGAAGTCATTGAATACTCGACTATAAGTGCTGCCAATTTCTTTAGCAAAGATTTCTACCCATTTGTCTGTACTAATATGAGCACACAAGTGAGCCCAGTCTTGGGCTTCGGCCCAGGTAGACTTTCCGCTACCAGGTACACCAATTAGTTGATAACATTTTGGCATTATATTATTTCTCCTAACCTATACGCATTTTCCCCAATTGGGCCACTGAACCATGTGTTAAAGGATAACACACATCTTGTATTTGAATTTATTTCTTTTGCACCCACTGAATGATTTATGTAAGATGGAAATAAAATTAATCTTCCAGTAACCGCAGGTATTTCGTACGCTTCCCAAGTCCAGTGTCTATCTTTTTGCAACTCTTTTTTCTTAATCCAATCAATTGTTGGAGCAGAAAATGATTGATTATCTTTATGAAACTTTAATGAAGATGTTCCTACTGCCGAGTCTACATAATATGCACCGCTAATAATGCTGTTAGGATGTGAATGAGAAACAACTGTTTGAATCGTGTTAGGCAAATGCTTTAAACACCAGCTTTGAGTAAACTTCAATTCCTGATCAGTTGCTAGGCTATTCAACGCATAAACTTTAAGGTGCTCCATAATCCATTCTTTTAAAATTGGAACACTATCTAACACATTCATGTCTTTCGTAACCAGATATTCATTACTACTGGCTGGCAAGTACTCTAAATTAATTAGGTTTGTATGCTCATTTGCTGAGAAATTGGTGTTCTCAACTGTAGCAATTGGAGTAGGAAAAATAAAATGTGGCTCTATCATTACCAATCTTCTACACCGGTAATTTCAACTTCAAAACTTCCACGCATACCATTTACTTCTTGGGCAAAGGTCATGGTAAGGATAGTCCCAATACCGCTGCCACCTGTTTGTTCAAGCTCAAATGTTTCCACATCTTGAAACTTTTCTAAAACTTCTTTAATTTTTTCAATTTCTTCTCTATGTAAAATCATTCTCAATCCTCTTTTTGGTGTTTAGCTTTTACATAAACACCTTGTTGTGGCACCCAAATCTTTTTGTTTCCCAGTTCATCGTACTCGAACGGCACACCGTTGATAGTGTGCGGTTCGTTTTCATCGTAAGTCCATCCCAAGACTCGCATCATCTTATGCTTGACCATTAGGTTAGGACTTCGAAAGACTTCAGTGTCCTGAAACCCCATCATTACTCCAACTTCGCAGACGGCACCAGATCGGCACACACCTGCAACACAATGGACAACTACATCCATACGGTTGTCGAGAGCATGTTGTAACAGTTGTACAAGTTGTTCTGCCTGTGAGTCAGTGACTTTAAATTCCTCACCCCACTTATCATTTTGCTCAAGGTCAAGAAATTCAAATTGATGAACTTCTTTGAACTGATGACGGGGTGTAGGAAACTCCATTGCCGGGTCTACTATTTGAATCAGCATGGAATTCTCACCCACACGAACGTGATGCCCTTTTGGAATGTCTGCCATTGCTACATTTTGAATCCACGGCATAGTACCTCCTAACATTCTATATCTAAATTTCGACCTTTATCTGCATCTAATCGAATATTTCTTGCTACTCGTTCTGCTACAATCTGATCGAAGTTTCTTTTTTCAATAAGTTTTCGATAGTCATCTTCTCTCTTGCGTTGAAGATTAACCTGTTCTAAGTTGTATTCACGAATACGACATTCATCGGCTTTTGAGATATTCATCTTCTATTCCTTCAAAATAATCCCAACCCTTGCCTCCGAGCCTTTGCCAGTTGTCGTATTTCTGTACGGCATCTTTACAAGACTGGGGTTGTCCTATGCTACCTACTACTGCCATACAATCCCAACACCGATAGCTAATTCCACTATCTTGGTCAAAAAATGCCGTGCCTCCGCAGGGTAAACGCATAGGATCAAATTTTTCCATTATTCAACTCGTTCTTTCTTTACACGGCCGATACGGTTTGCTTTGTTCCAATCGTATTTGACTCCGTCTGGACAAACACCGTCTTTGATGCTGTCAACACCAAACCGACCTACAAGTTCCATGCCATTTATTTTTATAGTCACAAACTCGCCGAGAACCTTTGCCCAAGACATTGCTTGATTGAGGTCTTCGAATTCTTGCGACTTGTTGTTGTATATTACTTCTATCATCATAACTATGTTGTTTGGAGTGGCGAGTCGGATTCGAACCGACGGCTTTACAGTTTTGCAGACCGTTGCATTGGGCCTCTCTGCCACCGCCACATTAATAAAATTATAGCACCGTTACGGTGCTATGTCAATGTCTTTTTGTGTTGTTTTTTTACAACGAATTTGGACCCGTTTAAACGTCGTTTAAGCTGTTTTTTAAAGTTAGGATACTCTAGACTACCCGGACTAGAAATAAAACGCTTATAGGGCTAAATTTTGGAGCGGGTGATGGGGTTCGAACCCACGACATCTACCTTGGCAAGGTAGTGCTCTACCAACTGAGCTACGCCCGCATTATTTTAATCCGATAATCATATATCTAGTAAATTTCAAATCTGGATAGTTAAATTCTTTACTACCTTTGTATACTACTTTGTGTAAGTTAAAAGTATTAACGAAAGAGTCTAACGAATCAAAATTTACTACATGCTGATCATGCGGCATATTATTGCCTTGCAGTACGACAGCAGTTCCGTTTGGAATGTTATCGAACCATTGCATACTATCAAAATGCTCTACACTGGTATTTATAACCAAATCTGCCGCACCCGCAACCATTTGATTACAATCAGCAGTATAGGCTTTAAATTGCCAATTATTAAAAACCCAGTTCTCGTTTATAGCATCTGCTATTTGTTCGCAACTAGGATCAATATCGTAACTTTCAATTTTGGCTACAGAAAATTTACCTCTACTCAAAAGTAGAAATGCTGTAATGCCATGCCAGCCTGCATAGATATGCGTAAGCACACTATCCCATTCGAGACGTTCTAGCTCTTCGCATAACCAAATTTTGCTAGCAATTTGTCCATTGCTAAATGCATCTTTATTGAACATGCATTTACTTATTTGTGTGGTGGTAATGGTCAGACTCGAACTGACGATAGTCTCCGTATGAAGGAGGTGCATTAGCCACTATGCTACATTACCATAAGGATGACAACTAAGCTTCGGCCACCACATACATAGGCCTCATTATCCGCAAATTATGCCGGCTGCGGTTATGATCCAACAAGCTCTTTTACAGATAACTTGTCTTCACTTAGGGTCCGTGAGTAATAGTCCTACTTGTTTGCTACCAGGATAATTAGTCCCAACTCACAAGGATTTCGAGGCCCTTGCTTTCAAACATCTCACAACCTAATTGTCATTCTTATGGTAGGAGCACGGGGATTCGAACCCCGAACTTACAGGTTAAAAGCCTGATGCGATACCATTTCGCCATACTCCCGTAGTGGTCCTTGCTCAGAGAATCGAACTCTGTTTTCCCGGGTAAGAGCCGGGTACTTCGCCAGCAAAGTTTAGCAAGGGTGTTCGTACTTTGTTTTCTTTTACGTGCCACCCTAGACCATACGGAGTACTAGGATGACACTAGAGTTTACCTCGTTTCATGTCATTATCCTTAAAAATTAAATTATACAATCAATTGACTTCTTTGTCAACTACTTTTTTATATGCTTGGCGTTCTTGTTTGTGCCAAACACGCTTCCAGTCCTTAAGGTGTTTCCACCATTGAGGACTACGAGTCAGATTACCTTGTTGCTTGTGAGCCATAACCGTCTCCTCTTTGTTGACAATACAAGTATTATACTGTCAAAAAAGAGCCCTGTCAACTAAATGTACAGGGCCCGGTGTTGTATTTCTACAACGGCTTACGACAGGTCGTAGCGTGGGACCATTACAGTCTTAAGCATGATACCTTCTGGAGTGAACTGGTCAAGATCAGCGGAAAGCAGAGCCTTCATGATGCTTGGACTAAATCCACTAACCAGTGCCGCACCACTCTTGTCGGCCTTTACAGGCACGTT
>JACCEC012239986.1_pt1 | contig 11733 bp, 19 predicted proteins | sample 7450121 | NCBI WGS metagenome assembly JACCEC01 (sample SAMN15323455, study PRJNA562643) | freshwater metagenome | isolation source: river surface water | place: USA:Blue River Watershed | collected 2017-08-18 | reverse complement strand
TCCGACATATTCTACAGGAAGCGGAAATGGGTCAATAACTGGCTCTTCTACCCATTCTTTATAAGTATCCACCAAGACGGAATATTCGTCGTGGGGGATCAGCATAAAAGCGCCTTTTTCTGTTTGTAACTTGTAGTACTGCTTGTTTTCTCCAATATCGGCCATGATGGCATCAAAATCACTTTCCAGTTGCTGGATGGTGATGACTTTCATGGTAGGGCCTTAAAGTACTGCCAGCTTAACAGCTAATACCTTAAAGCGCTAGAGACCACCAAAATTGAATTCTGTGATAACAGGTTCGGTTAATGTGCCAAAATCTAACGCCTCGTCTACTGATTCATATACAAATCGCCAATCATTGATCGCAACGCTAACGGAAATACTGTATTCGGTCTCCAAATAGCGAATATCGTTTGTGATCAGGAATAGATATTCGCCAGCATCAAGTCGGCTAGAGGGGTAGCCATCACCAAGGTCGTCGCTGTTTTCGTAGTCAACAGCAGTCGACTTATAAACGTACCCTAAATTATTGATCGGCAGCTCTTCTCGTCTATTACCATCGTCAATATGGTAAATAGCAAGAAGTGTATTGCGATTTGTTTTTTCTGTATACGCAAATTGACTTAAATTCTGCGTGAACTGAATAGAACGTGGCTTAAGTAACCTGATTTTGTAGAAAGTCGTCTGCTTTCTGGTAAGGCCACCGTGTGTATTGTTTAGCGTGACCGTTCTAAATACAGAAGAAAAGTCGCCAAGATCAATAGGAGTATACAGGGAGTCACCAGGAGTAGCGGGAAGCGGGTCACTACCAAAATATGAAGTTGGTCCATATGCGGTAGGCCCGGTTCCCCCTGTTGGATACGATTCGACAGAACCTAAATTAAAGTAACCGAGGTTATTCGGGATTGTCGTTAGAAACCTGGCCATCTTGCATATTCAGACCCGTATACAACCCATTGGTTCTACCGGATTCTTGATACTTTTCTTCCATTATAATGGCGCGGTGCGGATAAAAACCTTCACCTTCCATGGTTTTAACAAGTTCGTAACTAATACGCTTTTCTAAACAGCGCAACTCTGAAGAAGCTTCCATAATGTCATCGTAATAAGAGGTGTAATAACACTTATCGCCGATTTGGATGCAGCCAAAATACTGCTTCTCAGGAAGATGGTAGTTGCTGGGGAGTACCTGACTCCGCTTGTGAGTGGGTTTCTCGGTAGTGTTGGAAGATGTTTCCATGATTGAGCTTCACTTCACCAATTGTAAGAGGATCTGCGTGGTCCGTGAACTCGCGTATATGCAAATGCTTCGGATTGCAGCAGAACTTCTCACATGAAGGCCTGGAAAAAACACGGTACTTACCTGTATAGCCTCTGCTCAGCCAAAACGCAACCCTGGATGCCGACTGGGTTTTTCCGGTATGGAAGGGCGAGGGGAAATAGGCTGTCGATTCGGTCTCATTTTTGCGAGTGGCGCCAGTCCACGGCCAGCACTCATCTTCGCCACGAATATCGACCTGCTCCCAAAACCGCTTGACCTGCCAATACCAGGCCATGTCAAAATTTGTGACGTCCACCGAGCAGCGGCCGTTTTTAATCTCCTCCATGCAGTCCAGGCACTCTCCCATGAGGCCAAAGTTCCCTTTATGGCCTGGTAAGTCCCTGCGATGCCAAGGACACTCGATTTGGTTCGCCACGTGAACTGCCAGGTTGTACTCGCGAGCTTCTTCAGGGTAGCGGGAAGAGAGTCGTTTGCAAACCTCAATGACGGTAGCCCAGAGCAGATCGGAATCTATCGTCGGTTTTGTCTCATCTATATTCTTATAAGTCTCACCCGCGCAGATCCGCCTGGCTGTGTGGTAGGGGACTTTGTATTTGCGGGATAGGTCAAGGACACGTTGACCTTGCTGCCGGCCCTCCTGCAAGGCCTTGATCACCTCTGGCGACAACCCCTTTTTCTTCTTGCTTTCACCCTCAAGCATCACCTCAGCCCTAGTCCCCCAGTAGTAGTGCTCGGGGTTCAGGCAGTAGGGGGATTTACAAATCGACTTACGAATCGCAACGTGAGTCTCATCTGGCTGGAACTGACCAGACATTCCGAGAAGTAGGGGACGAACGTCTGCACCCTTATACCGGAGTGTCTGGGGCTGATTCGTGCTGAAACCACTGAAAGCGCGGTGTTTTGCCCGGTCCAAGCGCCAGCACCGATCCTTCCCATAGAGGCGTAAACAGACCTCAATGCTCTTGGCGAAGGCAATTTGGTCCTCCGCCACGAGGTCAGCGTCCCGGAACAGGGTTGAGAGGTCCATGAGATCTTGAGCTACCAATCGAGCGTAGCGGAAGACCCTAGCCCTGTCAAGCTTTTACATATACATCCAAATATAACTGCGATTCCTCTCTTTTAATTATTTTCTTAAGAGGTGTGGTTAGAAGATGGGTGTATATTTTATGTACACCCAAACTCTAACCTCATCGCACTAGCTCCGATATGCAAGGGGGTGAACAGGGTTACTAAGAGCTGTCAATGAGATCCGTTGCAGCGCAGTTAATTACATGGATTCAGCACTAAACCTCCTACACCCCTTACCCAAGACCCATAAGTCTCATTACGACTCCGGTTTAATCGCATAAAACTCCTCGTACTGTTCGGCGTACGTGAGTGCGCAGTGATACGGCTCCACAAAACGACACATCGAACCACCTGGCGTGCACACGCGGTGGACTTGGTTGCCGTGGCGATCTTCACCTAATTCAATTGTTGTACCTTTTGGAAAGGTTTGAATAACTTGCATCGCACTATTTAGGGCTACTATTATTGTAAGAAAGGATTGTTGTAATTAGATGGAAATCGGTATTTCTCCGATTAGTGGTAAGCGTAGGTCTCTTCCTGATGTCGGCGGTTTCTTACGGCAATTGGGTCGAGGTGCAAGGGCAGCAATCACTCCAAAAACCGGCTACGAAGAGTGGCTGAACGCTCCGGTTCAACCACGTACTCCCGCTGAGATGGGACCAAAGCAGGACATTTATCTGCAGCCAGGCGTTGGCTACTTCAGCCGTACCACAGGAGATTTCCTTGGCGGCGGCTCGCGTCAACCTGCCGTAGCACCTGCTGCAGCATCTGGAGCCACGACCCCCATCGTCACGGGCTTAAATCGTTTTGGTGCCGTTGATCGAGCACAATCCGATGTCTACAGGCAGTATGCCCAGACTCCTGCTGCACAGTTCGAGCGTTACTTCCAGACTCCTGAGATGACGCCGTATTTCGGGAGTGCCTTCCAAGGTAAAGGTGCGCCGACCTCAGCCCAAGCCATGCTGGAATTAGCTTCTAGGGCTGAAGCACCTACGGGTTCCCCCTTATCCTCGTTCTACGCTGCCCAGAGCGCCGCGGGCCGTGGCAGCATGGATGAGATCATCTCTGCAATGGGCTACAAAGGCACGCCGATGGAGCAGTGGGCAAAAGCGAACCCAATGCTGGCGTTCCGGGAGTTCAACCAAAAGTTCCCGACAGGTTCGCCTACTCAGGGACCGACCCCAGCACTTCCTGGACCGCCGATGGGTGAAACTGGTACTGCTGGACAGCGTGCGCTTGAAGCGGCTCAGTATCAGCTTTCTGATGACATGCCGGCTTCTGCCGGTCAACGCGCCGCTAACTTCTTAGCCGGAGTTGGCAATCCTGTCACACCTACGGAAGCACTCAATCAGGGTGCAGCCGTCGATGCCAATCGTGGGGCTGAATATCTTCGTGCAGCACAGAAGATGAAGACACAAGGTTACCAGCCATTCTTACCAACTGCTAAGGCTGTGTACTAATTATGATGATCGACAACGCCTTCCCATCCCAACTCGGTGGTGGCAACAACGCCATTGGCTTTTTACAGGAATATGTTAAAGCCAAGCGGGGTTATAGCCAGCAGAGTACAGATCCACGTATTCCAACCTATGGGATTCAAGAAGGAATGGCTCAGGAGCTAGGTGGACCTTTATTTCAAGAAACTTTAATTTCTGGCTCACCAAGTTTTGATTTATCAGTTCCAGATATTCCGTCACTTGGACCTGAGACTCCAGAATCCATGCGTCGTCAACAATTAGAAATGTTGCTACCAGGCCATTTAAAACGTCGTAAAAGGGGTGAAAAATACAATAAAATTTTCCCATTCACGCCACTTTAACTATGCCGACGCAACTCATCAAAAGATACATTGAAGAGTTTGCACGCTGGGTCCGTAATCAAAACGATTACGATGACTTCCCATACGGCACTGAGCCAATCCCTGGTGATAAAACTTGGTGTAAAAAGAGTAAAAAAGAGACCAATCAGTAGTGCTCTTTCCCTTCAGGCAGAATCGTGGGATGAGCACTATATTTAGCGTCAGAGCTACGAATTGCCAGGCCTTTGATAAAGGGTTTACCTCCTTTACTAAAGCTCCTCACGTCTGCTAAATCTAGTTGGTTCTTGCAGCAATCCAGAAGGAGTGCGATAAAACGCTTCTGACCGACTGCCTTTGAGCCGGTATCTTCGCAATAGGATGCGTAACTTGCATACAGATGGTACTTGCTGTTGACGTAACGCTCTTCAGCATCTTTTGCAGCAGGAATTTTCTTACCGACGGCAGTAACAGCTTTTTCGTCGACTACGACCTCAGACTGGAGCCACTCAACCAAATTATTGCTGTTGAGCAGAATTTCGTTGCGCACTCGTCGAAGAGCGGGCACCATTTCGTAGGTATCCAGAAGATAACGACGCATATCTTCTTCGCTCATTTCCAGGACCCAGTTAACTAAACCAGGTAAATAATGCTTCCATAAGCCCTTTACGATGCCTTGATCAAGTTTGATCATCTCCTTAGCTTCTGAGCTCTTATCGTATAGCGGACGATTAAACTCAACAGTCAGGCGACGGCGGCTAAGACCTGATGTGTTATCGGTGGTTTGGATCGGTTCGTTTGCCACGACCATCACCATTCCCGTATAAACAAAAGGTTCGCCTACGTTTTTATTCTTTTCTTCGAAACGGAGGTTATCTCCACCAGTCAGTGCCTTAAAGATCTGAGCGGATCCGCCATAACGCTCCGAATCGTTAATGAGCGTCATCCGTTTGCCTTTAATTGATGCAACCTCGAACCGGCTCTGCTCTAACTGATTGAGAGTTGTGCTGGCGTAGTTGCCGCTACCCACCATGGCGCAGCAGAGGTTGGCGAACGTCGATTTGCCGCGACCGCCTGGGCCGATCACTTCTAGGAAGCGTTGAAGTTCTTGACCTTGGGCAGCAATACATGCACGCAACCAAGCACGTAATACCTGCACGCGATCTTCATCACCGTACTGTGTGCGCTTCAACCAGTCGATGATGGGACCGGGATTTGCACCGGGATCGTACTCAAAATCGAGACCCCAGGTCATGTAGTTTTCACGGTCGTGCTCTAAGAACTCGCCGGTACTAACTTCTAATACACCATTTTTAAACGCGAGACGATCAGGATCATCGTCCCAATAGTCGTGCAGAAGGTAAGCTTTTGTCAGATTGGCGACGTCAGCCAGCAGATGGGAGGTGAACCCCCCTGGCACCTGAACACCACGTTCAGTTAGAAAAAGATCTTGAATCGCGTACTTATATTCATTGGCATGTGTTTCACGACGCCAGGTTCCACGATCCTTTTGGTAGAACATAAAGGTATCAAACCGCGGGTCATATAACCAACCAATTTGCTTCATCATTACTGTTACAGTCTCAGCTAACTCAGAAGCTGGTGGGGTTTTTGGCTTACCCTTACCTTTAACACGTTGGCTAATTTCAAGTTGATCTTCCTCGTTCAGCTCACCGAGGATTTCACCAACCATATGATTAAAATCTAGGCCCGCAATTGTCATCGCAGAGCCTTCTTCACCAGCAAAAAGCTCAGCAGCTTTAATCGCTAACGCTTCTGGTGACTCAACAACAAAGCCACCAATCTCGATGAACCCATCTTCCTTTGCCTTTGCTCGCAGCGTTTGTAAACCGCGTGCACCTTCAGGGCTTGGTCCACCTGGTAGACGTTCAAATGAGCGCCACTTTTCTTCACAAACACCATCTTGGAAGTTTTCTGCATGTGAAGACCATTCGACCCAGTCTGCGAGCAGCTCGTCGGAAACCTGGTGGAGTGCCATGCCAACGGCAAGCCACTCTTCATAATCAATTGCTCGCGTGAAATGAAGATTTTCGAGGTATAGACGGGCCTCTTCTTCAGCAGCCTCAATCTGGAACTTAGAGCCCTCTTCGTATCTAAGGTCGACCTGCTTGGTAATTACACCACCCTTAACAGGCTTACGATATTTATTGGTTGGAAAAGCCTTACCGATGGCATCGTAAAGCCAATCAGGCATCTCCGGAGGATTTTTTGCGTACTCAAATCCACCATGTGGAGTCGTGAAGTATCCTGCTGTTTCAGGATGGGCGCCCATGATGGCACCCTGCCTGGAACGGAATAAAATTTCAAACGATGGGATACCAATCTTAATTGTCGCTTTATCAGGCAGCAAAGAGATTTTTGATTTCGGTACCGCATATAGCATCCGCAAACGACCTTCTTTACCAGAAGAAATCGTCAGTGTCGGCGGAAAGACGACATTTAACGGTCCACCAGCAAGTTCTTCTAACGCTGGAATTGCTTCGGGACCATCGATGTCAACCCAAACCAAACCCCCTTCATTCGACCATTCGCCGGTCAACAGGCCAACGCCGGTAGCGTGTCCTTGATCAAGCTCTTGTCGAATCTTCTCGATAGAGTAAGGATTCTGCGTCCAACCTGGGACGTAAGCCCGCTTGCCGTTGAGCGGCGTCAAAGCCCAATCCGCTGGTAGCAGATCGAGGTCGATCTGTCCAGGCTTGAGGTGCTTTCGGGGGCGTTGTGGCTCTGGGGTAGCGGTCGTCACGGTCGGTGTATGGCGAGCGTTTCAAGACGCCAGGGCTAAGCTAGCGGCCTTTTGGAGGCCTGTACAGCCTTAATCCTGTAGTCTTCCTGTCATTCCAACGTATATGAGATACATCTGCGTTAAACGCGTCTCAGTCCGAGTCTGTTGAGTCAGAACAGGTCTGCAGACCTGGGAGAATCTCGCTGTAATACTTCTCTACTGCAGCAAGCCACTTCTCTTTGTACTTCTCGATGGTGCCGCCCTGTACAGCAAAAACCTGAGAGCGGTCACGGGTTGCAACAAAAATCATCAGGATCTCAGGCACAATTCCAACCGTGTGCTCCAGGCCCATGGCGTAGGCACCCATCTGCATCATGCACTTCTGATATTTCATGAAGCCAGCCCTACGCATTCCGTACTCGTTTTTAGGGCAATCAGGACCGGGCCATTTTGCATAGTAAGGACCATTTGATGTCTTTAAATCACCTAGAACCACCTTATTTTTGTACTCAGCCACGATATCAGGTGCTCCTGCCCATCCCCAAGTCTCACCTTCTTTTATGCCTGGGTGCCAAATACGACTAATCCCATCACCACCCATCGTCCAAGGAAATGCATCACCCGCAGGATTTTCTGCCCAAATAACGCGTCCTAATTTATCTAAATTTTCTGGTAATCCACTCCAAAATTGTGCAATTTCTTCGTCTTCAATTACTGGATTTTTGTTAATACCAAGTAGATATTCTTCCATCAACGAGTGAACCTTGGTACCACGAGCTGCTGCAGCTTCGCGGCCACCAGGGTTTTTCTTTGCCCAGCGTTCAAGTGCAGCCTTATTGCCGCCAGTGGCTGAAAGAATCGTGGTTACAGAAGGGAGAGCTCCGTATGGTGTCTTGTAATGTCGAGACCCATTAATTGTGAGCCGCGTGTCGCCTTCTGACCGGTAATCCACGAACTGCTTATACGTAGCAGTTCGAGAGTACTCTGTATAAACTTTTCGCTGTAATTCGCTTTGTGCCGGAATTTCTGCAACTTTTTCATCCAGTACTAGGGGCACTAGGGGGAGTACAGCTCCCAGCAACTTACCAGATTTTCCAGCGTAGCGCGTGGCTCTGTCTTGATATAGCAGGATTAAAATGAAGCCAAAACTCTGGGCCGCAGAACGTGTATGAAACTCCGAGTGTTGTAGGAAAGCACTGGATTTATGACCTACAGGGTGGGGATCACGACCTACTTAATGATGAGGATTTTGTGAAGGACGTGATGACGATGGCTGCAGAAGCCGCAAACGCTACGTTACTGAGCATCTCATCAAAAAAATTTGATCCCCAAGGTGTGACTGCAGTCCTCCTACTCTCGGAATCTCACCTGTCCATCCATACCTGGCCTGAATTCGGATACGCCGCCATCGATGCCTTCACTTGTGGCGAACATACGGACCCTGAGCTTGCCTGTGATTTTTTAAGGAGAGCTTTTAAGGCGACACACGGCTCCATTCAAATTCTGAAGCGCGTGTGTCCTAACGTCAATCTCCTTCAACTTCAGGGTGTGGTTCCGTAAAGCAGTTTTCGATATTTGCAGCAAAAGTCATGGACTGATGCCGCCCAACGTGATTCTGAATCCTGGAGTGAATGTCAAAAGCGGACTTAATCGCATCCTCTGGACTAATCAATAACTTTGAGTTAGCCAAAAGACCAGCAGTAATGATCGTGACTGCTAATTCCTGAGGATTTGTTGTGAAAGCACGCAGTGATCTTCCATTATCCGTGAAGGACGACAGAAGAAATGACAGTACTTCGAGGCTTCTAGAGGCGTTATCGTCTGTCATGGCTGATCTTCTTGTTCTACAACTCTATACAAGGTGATTGTATTTTTCTTAATGACGGGCGTGATAAGACCAGCTTCTTTGAGAGCAGAGATACGACGTTGAATGGTTCGATGGTTACGCTCGAACTTCTTCACGACTTCCGTAATGGGAATTAAAACGAATTTCAGATCTTCGTACTCAGTCGAAATCTCCAACAGGTAATCGTGGATGTCCATAGCCAGGTCATCCATTAAGTCGGAGTGAGTGAAAGTTGGCCGTACCACGCTTACGCCTAAATTAATACAACGTTGATTCTACGGGTACCTCACTCTGGTACAGAACCTTTCTCCGCCAAATGCTGTTTATACTTTGTAACACCATTTTTTGCTGTTTGCAGGTCCATCGTCCAACAGTTTTCCCAGTCATGTGCTTCACTAGGAAAACTGTATAAGGTGTGTCCGGTATTGCCGTGTTTGAGGCTACGGATCTCATAGTCCTCAAATAAAATAGGCTCCAAGATTTCAGACTTGGAGCCTTTGTACTTAAGCTGCTTACGGACCTTCATTAGCGAAGAATCAACTACTCATCCAGCTTATCGGCCTCATCCTGAGTCTTCAACCACTCCTGACGTTTAATCTCAGTCTCTTGGAGCTCTTTCAACCGCTTTTGGTAGAGGTTACCGATCCAACTTAGCTCTTGCTCCTGTGCCTTGGCAGCTTGCTGGATCAGATCAGCAAACGTATCCTTACTCATCGGCGCTCTCCACGGTATCTACATCTTCTTCCGAATTAGCTTTGATAAGAAGGATCGATCCGTCTTCTTGTTCCAGAAACTCAATTTGATCGCCTTCTTGCCATCCAAGAGCGTCCCACAGTTCATCGGGGAGGGTGAGAACACCTTCCTCATCAACATGTAGAGCCCAGGACTGATCTTCATTGATCTGGCTCATTTCGCTCACCAAAGTAATTTTGAATTTCTTCTCGTAGCAATGTTCGCATTTCAGCGAGTACATCAGTTTTCGAGAAGTAGGAATCAAGAAAGACGTTTCGATCGTCGATACCCTTTTCTTTTTTGTAGGTACGATCTGCCGTGTAGCTGAGCTCATTTGTAATGTCATACAGCTCCTTGACGCTTGGGTAACCGAGTGCGAAACACAGCTTTTCACTCTCGAATTTCTCAAGAAGAGTTCGCATTAACTCAGCAGAAATGGCAGCTTCTTTGGCGAAGACACGTTGATACGCATCAAAATCGTTGTGAGCTTCTTCGTAAATCATCAGCCGTTACCTTGACCACGGTACTTTTTCTGGCGACGAGCCTTAAACGATCCACGCTTACGTAGACCGTGCCCAATCGAAGTCCGTTTTTTAACGGCTTCCTTGTGCAGGGTGCCCATCAGTGATTTTTTGGCAGCCATGGCAAAGCTCGAGGACGTCAAGAGCATAGCCGGATTCCACCACTTGTCAAGCCCACACGCTTAAGCATCTCTTTGTATTCGCTGCTACCAAGCCAATGCTTGTTCTCGTTAGACTTGACATTATGCTCAGGACTCATGTCTCAGTTTGAGCTGATTGAGTTTCAGTTTGATCCGGATGACTTCTCTCTATCTCTAGAAGACGAATTCCAGATCACACGACTTTCTGCAGAAATTGACAAGACCGAATGCATCCTTAGTATCAAGGATGGTGCTAAGAAGCTTTTACAGTTAGCTGTACATCGACAGGCTGTCATCAGGAACCTGGTACGACGACTAGCTGACATTGAATCTGGAGCGATTCGAAAGCTATACACAGAATAAAGCCGCCCCCGAAGGAGCGGCTGTTCATACCATCAGAGCTATCGGATCAGCTCAATCGAGCGTGATCTCACCGGTTTCGGTATCACGTGCACCGAACAGGGCCTTACTACCACGACCGCCATCCACAGGAGGCAGCGTGAAGTCAAGGCCGGGCTTTATGGCGTGGTAGCCGATTTCCTTCTCACACTGTTTGAAGAAGTTACTTGCGTAAACAGTGGGAGGGCAGGTCTCCCAGACATTCTCAATAAAATCGATGTCTTCAGCGTCTTTCGGGAAGAAATCTTCAACCGTTTCAGCCGTGGGGACAAGCCACTTCTCGGGATAAGCGATCCAGCTCTTAGCTTTTTCACCACCGTAAAGCTGCGCTCCAAAGGTTGGGGTAAAAATTGCAGCAGCAGCTTGCTTGGGGTCAAAGCCTGCAGCGGATTTGAGGCCCATGCGATCAGCAAATGCCGATTCGAGCTGCTCGATGAAGGTTGCGTACGCGTCGCAGAATAGGTTAGATGCACCGCCGTGGATGGAGAGGATCAACGGTTTCTTGTGTACAGCTGCACCATCTTCGTTCACGAGGAACATCAGCATCAGGCGACGACGCTTATAGGGAGAGGGCTTTCCAGGATTTGCTGCCTCCCAATCGTCATAGAGGAAAGAGTCCCTCGGGTAAATACCATCGATACCACCCTTTTCGGAATTTTCGATGAAGGTGACATCTTTACGGAAGCCGCAATGAAGGATCACCATACGAGGTGTCTTAAAAAAGATACCTTCGTTTTTATCACCATTGTTATAGGTGTGAACGTAATCCTCCGCTTTGGGGAACATCTTCGGATCACCAGACCAGCCGATGCGTGCCAATGCAGTATCTTTTAGAAAGAGTCCACATTGAGATTTATCGTTCAGGATCTGGGCGTTAACCAGTTCCCGCATTTCACCTTGATACTTTTCTGTGTTCAGATACCGATCGAGTACGGACATTTCAGTCGTTGCAGGGGGTTTGGGCACTTGCTGTGCCTAGCTAAAGGATAACCCCCTCCCATCGGAATGGAAGGGGGCGGGCGCATCAATAAGGATATTTAATCAGATCAGAAGGGGATGTCGTCGACTTCCTCTACTGAGCAGGGAGCAAGATCCTGTTGCTGCATGGGCAGAACCGGAGCCGCCGCTGGAACCTTAACAGTCTTTACGGTTTCCGGAGCGTCCTCAGTTTTGGGCTGATTTTTCCCAAAGACAGAGTATTGTGACG
>JACCEC012179384.1_pt1 | contig 11737 bp, 13 predicted proteins | sample 7450121 | NCBI WGS metagenome assembly JACCEC01 (sample SAMN15323455, study PRJNA562643) | freshwater metagenome | isolation source: river surface water | place: USA:Blue River Watershed | collected 2017-08-18 | reverse complement strand
GAGCGTCGTGCTCTATTGCGTGCCTTTGGCGCAGAATTGGTTTTAACTCCGGCTGCAGAGGGCATGAAAGGCGCTGTTGCAAAGGCAGAAGAGCTAGGCGCAAATGGTGCGGTATTGGTACGCCAATTTGAAAATGAGGCAAACCCAGAGATTCACCGCAAAACCACAGCGGAGGAAATTTGGCGTGACACCGATGGAAAGGTTGATGCGGTAGTTGCTGGTATCGGAACCGGCGGAACAATCACCGGTATCGGACAGGTTTTGAAATCCCGGAATTCGGCGATCAAGATTTTTGCCGTAGAGCCAGCTGCTTCACCAATTCTTAATGGCGGAAAACCAGGTGGACATCCAATTCAAGGTATTGGACCAAACTTTATTCCTCCGATTTTGGATCGCAAGGTTTATGACGAAGTAATTGATGTTGCTGCAGAAGATGCGGTTAAGTACGCCCGTCGCGCAGCCGCAGAAGAAGGAATATTGGCGGGAATCTCTTCAGGTGCAGCACTTTGGGCGGCATCACAAGTTGCAAACCGCGCTGAGTTTGCCGGAAAGAATATTGTTGTAATCATTCCCTCATTTGGCGAGCGTTATCTCTCAACAATTCTTTACCAAGATTTGATGGAGGCTTAAGTGTTCAAGCGCATAATTGAAGATCTCGATACCGCGTTGCAGCGCGATCCTGCTGCGCGTAATCGACTGGAGGTTGCGTTGACCTACCCAGGTGTACATGCCATCTGGGGTCACCGCATCGCACACTTGTTGTGGCGACGCGGTTTTAAGTTGTTGGCGCGCATCTATGCGAACTGGGTTAGAACTGCAACCGGTATTGAGATTCATCCCGGCGCGAGAATCGGTCGGCGATTCTTTATCGATCATGGGATGGGCGTTGTCATCGGCGAAACAACTATCGTTGGTGATGATGTGATGATTTATCACGATGTCACATTGGGTGCACGCACTTTTGAACATGGGAAGCGACATCCAACGATTGGTGACAACGTAGTGATTGGCGCTGGTGCGAGAGTGCTAGGAAATGTCACCGTGGGGACAGGAGCTCGCATCAGCGCTAACTCCGTGGTTACTCGGGATGTTGCAGAGCGCACCGATATTGACGCTTCCGAGCAGTTTGTGATTTAGGCAGGCTGCTACTGGTTTTTTGTAACATGGCCGTAACTCGGACAGGGCACAATCACGCCCATGTCTTCCCAAGAATCAGATGCCGCAACCATCGCCAAACAACAAGAGTTTGTTTTACGAACTTTAGAAGAGCGGGATATTCGCTTTGTCCGGCTGTGGTTTACCGATGTTTTAGGGTTTTTGAAATCAGTTGCGATTGCACCACCAGAGCTAGAAAGCGCTTTTGCTGAAGGAATTGGATTTGATGGATCTGCAATTGAAGGCTTTGCGCGCGGCACTGAATCTGACATGTTGGTAAAGCCAGATCCGGCAACCTTTTCTGTTTTGCCATGGCGTACAGAAAAACCTGGTGCGGCAAGAATCTTTTGCGACATTACTTTGCCGGATGGAAATCCATCCCCAGTAGATCCAAGAAATGTATTGAAGCGAACCCTTGATAAAGCGGCGAAGATGGGTTTCACCTGTTACACCCATCCAGAGATTGAGTTCTTCCTATTTAAGGATGCTCCTGCTGTTGGTGTAAAACCAACACCGGTGGATTACGGCGGCTACTTTGATCACACTCCGACCGCAGTCGGACATGACTTCCGTCGTCAAGCAATTACTTTGCTAGAAGCGATGGGGGTATCTGTCGAGTTTAGTCATCATGAAGGTGCACCGGGACAGCAAGAGATTGATTTGAGATATGCCGATGCATTGAGCACCGCTGACAACATCATGACCTTTAGACACATCATCAAAGAGGTTGCTTTAGATCAGGGTTTCCATGCTTCATTTATGCCAAAACCTTTTACTGAACATGCTGGATCGGGGATGCATACCCACTTCTCACTTTTCCAAGGGGAGAAAAATGCTTTTTATGAAGAGGGCAAAGAGGAACAACTCTCCGACATTGGAAGATCCTTTATCGCTGGAATTATCAAACATGCGCCAGAGTTCATTGCGGTAACAAACCAATGGGTTAACTCCTACAAGCGCATTCACGGTGGTGGGGAAGCGCCCGCCAAGATCTCCTGGGGCAAGGAGAATCGTGATGCGATGATTCGTATTCCGATGTACAAACCAAAGAAAGAAAACTCCACTCGCATCGAATTCAGAGCACCAGATTCTGCTTGCAATCCTTATCTGGCTTTTGCGGTTACCATTGCGGCTGGATTAAAGGGCGTTGAAGCGGGTTATAAGTTAGAAAAGGTCTCAAATCCTAAGACGCTACCCGCTAACCTCAATGAAGCGATTGGCGAAATGGAGAAGAGCCAGTTGGTTCGAGAAACCCTCGGTGAGCATGTTTTTGAGTACTTCTTGCGCAATAAGCGTGCGGAATGGTTGGAGTATCAAAAGCAGGTAACCGCCTTTGAACTTGATCGTTACTTGCCAGTTCTTTAAGAGATTAGATAACCTTTACACATGATCCGCAGCGAACTGCTTTCACTTAACACACTCCTCCTTCGCTGCCGTGGCGAGGCCATTTAACCGGTCTCCTCGCTGCGGGGTTTTTTCTTCGCCGGTTAACAATCCGGTAGACCCAATAGATTTAAGGAGTAGCAGTGAATTTCCCAGAACAAAACGCGTCAAAGATGCCCAAGCATCGCTATTCATCCTTTGTTTCTGTCGTTTTAAATGACCGCACCTGGCCGGCCAAGCAAATGAGTAAAGCGCCGCAGTGGTGCTCAGTTGATTTAAGAGATGGCAATCAAGCACTGATTGATCCAATGGATGTGCCACGCAAACTTGCGATGTTTCACCTACTTGTGAAGATGGGTTACAAAGAAATCGAAGTTGGCTTTCCAAGTGCTAGCCAAACCGATTTTGATTTTGTGCGCAAGATTATTGAAGATGGTTTGATACCTGATGATGTAACAATTCAGGTTTTGACCCAGGCCCGTGAGAACTTGATTCGGCGCACCTATGAATCATTAGTTGGAGCCAAGCAGGCTGTAGTTCACCTCTACAACTCAACCTCTACATTGCAGCGCCGGGTCGTTTTTGGTTTGGATAAAGAGGGCATAAAGAAGATTGCGGTCGACGGTGCCAAGCTATGCAAAGAGTTAATGTCTACTGTTCCTGGTACCAAGATTTCTTTTGAGTACTCACCTGAGTCCTACACCGGCACCGAATTAGAGTTTGCTTTAGAGGTGTGCAATGCGGTTAATGATGTCTGGCAGCCCACTCCAGAGTGGAAGAGCATTATCAATCTGCCTGCAACGGTAGAATTGGCAACCCCCAATGTTTACGCAGATTCCATCGAATGGATGCACCGCAATTTGAAGTACCGTGACAGCATTGTGTTGAGTTTGCATCCACACAATGATCGCGGTACCGGTGTTGCTGCTGCCGAACTTGGTTATTTGGCTGGAGCTGACCGCATCGAAGGAACTTTGTTCGGTAATGGTGAGCGCACCGGAAATGTTTGTCTGGTGACTCTTGGTTTGAACTTACTGAGCCATGGCATCGATCCAATGATTGATTTCAGTGATATTCCAGAGATTAGACGCACCGTTGAATACGCCAATCAATTACGGGTCCCAGAGCGTCATCCATATGGTGGCGATTTAGTTTTCACCGCTTTTAGCGGTTCACATCAAGATGCGATCAAAAAAGGTTTTGAGCATCTTGCAAATGATGCCAAGGCTGCTGGCAAAGAGATTGATGACTTTACTTGGGCGGTGCCATATCTACCAATTGATCCGAAAGATATTGGTCGATCATATGAAGCGGTAATCAGAGTTAACTCGCAATCTGGTAAGGGCGGGGTTGCTTACATAATGAAGAGTGAGCACTATCTAGATCTTCCACGACGTTTGCAGATTGAGTTCAGTCAGGTAATTCAGGCACACACGGATGATCAAGGGGGAGAAGTCTTCCCAGAGCAGATGTGGCGCATATTTGTTGATGAGTATCTGCCTGCTACTGAAAATCAATGGGGTCGTTTTAGATTATCTGGGTTAACACAATCAAGTAGCGCAGATGGCAAAGTTAGCTTGAGTGTTGATTTATTGGATAACAAAAAACCATTAACCCTCTCCGGTGATGGCAATGGACCGATCTCTGCTTTCTGTCATGTCATGCAGGCACATGGCGTAGATGTGCAGGTGGCTGATTACTACGAACATGCCATGAGCTCTGGAGGCGATGCAAATGCCGCTGCCTATCTAGAGTGCACCGTAAATGGCGGAACTTATTGGGGGGTTGGCATTGACCCTTCCACCACAACTGCATCACTAAAAGCGGTCATTTCGGCGGTCAATCGCGCTCTTCGCTAGTTACTTTGACTAACGTGGGCCCGTGGCGTTGTACCGGGATCAGGCTGTTGTAATCCGCACTCAAAAGCTGGGTGAGGCTGATCGCATTGTCACCCTGATTAGTAGAGAGCATGGGCGGATTCGTGCTGTTGCTAAAGGGGTCAGAAGAACTAAATCTAAGTTTGGTGCTCGACTAGAGCCAGCAAGTTATGTTGATATTCAGCTCTACACCGGTAAAACCTTTGATGTTGTTACTCAAGTGGAGAGCTTAGAAAACTTTGGCGATGCAATCTCACATGATTATCAAAAGTGGACTATTGCTTCGGCGATATTAGAAGCTGCAGAACGCTTCACCTCAAATGAGGGCGAGCCAGCGCTACAACAGTTTTTGTTGCTTACTGGAGGCCTTAAGGCATTGGCTCATGAATCACATGATCCTTCACTAATTCTGGATGCCTACTTGTTGCGCTCCCTTTCTATTGCGGGATATGCACCTTCGATGACAATCTGTTCTAGATGTGAAGCGCCCGGTCCGCATAAGTATTTTTCATTAGTTGGTGGAGGTTCGGTTTGCGTTAACTGCAAGCCCTCTGCCTCTGCAACTCCTTCCGTTGAAACTCTGCAGTTAATGTCAGATTTATTAACTGGAAATTGGGATGACGCCGATAACAGCGAGTTAAGACATAGAAGAGAAGCATCTGGTTTGGTGGCGGCGTATTTACAATGGCATTTAGAAAAAGGTTTACGTTCTCTGCCCATGGTCGAGAGAGTCAGCTCGTGAAGCCACCAAAAATCACTAAGGACAAGATTCCGCAACATGTTGCCTTGGTTATGGATGGCAACGGTCGCTGGGCAAAGAAGCGAGGTCTGCCCCGTACCAAAGGACATGAAAAAGGGGAGAGCGCTTTATTTGATGTGGTTGAAGGCGCTATTCAAATTGGGGTTAAAGAACTCTCTGCCTTTGCCTTTTCGACGGAGAATTGGCGTCGCTCACCTGATGAAGTGAAGTTCTTAATGGGGTTTAACCGTGATGTCATTAGAAGACGTAGAGATGAAATGCATCGCATGGGGGTGCGGGTACGGTGGGTCGGTAGACCGCAGAAACTCTGGAAATCTGTCATTGAAGAGTTAGAGATCGCAGAGGAGATGACCGCTCGCAACAAGGTTTTAACCCTAAATATGTGTGTCAATTACGGTGGAGGGCCGAAATCGCGGACGCTGCTCAAAAGTTGGCGCAGGATATCCAACGCAAAAAGTTGAAGCCAACGCAGATTAATGAAAAAGTTTTCGCCAAGTATCTTGATGAACCGCAAATGAGAGATGTAGATCTTTTCCTGCGATCATCTGGAGAGCAACGCACCTCCAACTTTCTGCTTTGGCAATCAGCATATGCTGAGATGGTGTTTATGGATGTCTTGTGGCCCGATGTCACAAGGCAAACATTGTGGAAGGCAATAGAGATTTATGCAGACCGTGAAAGACGATTTGGAAAGGCGTAAAGATGAACACAAAAGCGGAGTTTTGGTTTGATCCAGTTTGCCCATGGGCCTGGATGACTTCACGTTGGATTCTCGAGGTAGAGAAGGTTCGCGACATCGAGGTTAGTTGGAACCTGTTTTCTCTAGCCCACCTAAATCGCGATAAAGAACTTTCGGATGAGTACAAAAAGGGATTGATTCGTTCTTGGCAATGCACCAGGGTTATTGCAGCGGCTCAAAAAGCAAATGGCGTCGAGATTACTTTGCCGCTTTACACCGCAATCTCCTCCCGAATTCATTTACAAAAGCAGGCGGTTGACCAAACCTTGTTTGAAGCGGCGCTAGAGGAGGTTGGCCTAGATAAATCCTTAGCTACCGCTATGAATGATGAATCATTTAATGACGCGATTATCGAGTCCCACGAACGTGGTATTAAATTGGTGGGAAATGATGTCGGCACGCCAATCATCTCAGTAGAGGGTGCGGCCTTTTTCGGTCCGGTAATTTCTCCGGCGCCTAAAGGGGAAGAGGCTGGAAAACTTTGGGATGGAGTGGTCGGGGTTGCTGGCTATCCAGGATTCTTCGAGATAAAAAGAAGTCGCACAGTCGGACCAATCTTTGATTAAATTCAGCCATGCTTGAGATAAATAATAAACAAATAACTTACAAGCTATCCTGGCTAGAAAAAGTAGGGGCTTTTGGAAAATCGCCAACCGCCAAGTTCTCAAACCTAATTAAAGTAAGCCAATCTGATAATCCTTGGAACACAAAAGTTATTAGAGGTGTCCGGGCGCCGGGAGCTGGAATTCCTTATTTTATTATGTTGGGAACTTTGCGCAGCCTTAGGGGCAAGGACTTCACCATTATCTATAAGAGAAGGCCTGTTCTAATACTGGATTTTGAAAACGAGCGTTTTAGAAGGTGGGTTATTCCAGACAGCGAAGCAAGCCGCGAGCTTCTGAGAGCAACGGGAAAACTACTAACACTTTGAGCAAATGCCAAAAATTTCTGCGGTGTGGCCGACCTCGCGAAATCCGTGCTCATCAGCCATAGCTTTAGTCCACTTTTCTATTGCGGTTCCTTCTATTTCAACGGTGGAGCCGCATTGCTTACAAACCAAGTGATGATGGTGGTTATCGCCGCATAATCGGTAGATGGCCTCTCCATCCTCGCGCCTTAATTGATCAACAATTTTGTCACTTACCAAAGATTGAAGAGCGCGATAAACCGTAGTTAAACCGATTGATTCACCATTTCGCTGCAGTAATTGATACAACTCTTGAGCTGAGGCAAATCCACCAACCCGCTCTAGAATTCCAATAACTTTTACCTCAGATTTGTTCATGCCTACTCGTTGTGGTCGTGTTCATGTTCATCTTCCACACCTTTTTCTATCTTGGTTCCATCGTGAGAGTGGGCATGTACCGCGTGAAGTTGGCTAACGAGTAACCACATAATTGCAACGCCTACCAAGGTTGAAACTAGTGTCCAACGCGAAGCATGTCGGGCATGCGCCTCAGGCAAAATATGGCTAGTTGCAAGGTAAATCAAAATTCCGGAAAACGCCGCCAAATAAAACGAAGTGAAGTTTTCATTTAAGGCGAGAGATGAACCAATTACAGCTCCAGTAATTCTCGCAACAGAGTCAACTCCAAGTAACCAGATACCTTTCCTAGTCCATTTACCGCTCTTAATAAGTAATGAAACCGTATTTAAACCATCGCTAAAGGCATGTACTAGAAGAGCAACAAACACCGCGATGCCCAGCTTGTCATCAATTGTGAATGCAACTCCGAGTGCTAGTCCATCTAGAAAAACATGTCCGCCCATTGCGAGCGCACCAAGACCTCCGGCGACATTAATCCTGTGTTCATGATCATGTCCGTACTCAGATTCAGCTGGCTCATGTGAACCAAAAGCTCTCTCGTAGATATGTAAGAGCAGAAATCCAGCAACCAGAGCTACTGAAACAGCGGGCGCACCCAAGATCTCGGAGTGGGACATGGAAAAAACTTCCGGCAATAGATCAAAGGCGACTAGACCAAGTAGCAAACCAGCTGCCAGCCCGAGAACTAAGTGCAAACGATCTTTTGCGCGTAGCGCCAGCAAACCTCCGGCGGCGGTGGCGATTGCGGTGACGGCGGCTAGGAGAATTGCGGTATTCATATACAAAAGCTAGCAGAAATGAAAATGATTTTCATTTTCAGGAGAAGGACGGGTTTGAGCGTGTCTGGGGCTAAAATTTAGCTCTGCGCCCAGGCCAAATCACCTCAAAGTGATGGGACTGCGACCGGTGCGCACCGCCGACAGCCAGCCGGATGGAGACCACCATGGCCCAAGATCGTTTAGAAACAATTGTTAGCCTCGCCAAACGTCGCGGTTTTGTTTATCCCTCATCTGAAATTTATGGCGGCTTACGCGCTTCTTGGGATTACGGCCCGCTGGGTGTCGAGTTAAAAAACAATGTAAAGCGCCAGTGGTGGAAATCCATGGTTATGGGACGTGAAGATGTTGTTGGTCTCGACTCCTGCGTAATTTTGGCGCGCGAGGTTTGGGAGGCTTCGGGGCATGTTGAAACTTTCACTGATCCTCTAACTGAGTGCACCGAGTGCCACAAGAGATACCGTGCCGATCATCTGGAAGAGGCTTTTGAAGCAAAACATAATCGCAAACCACATTCTTTGGATGAAGTTAATTGCCCGCACTGTGGCAACAAAGGAAAGTTCACAGTTCCAAAACAATTTTCGGGATTGTTAAAGACTTATTTAGGTGCGGTAGAGGATGAGTCGGGGTTGGCATATATGCGCCCGGAAACGGCACAGGGAATCTTTATTAATTTTGATAACGTAGCAACAACCGCGCGCAAGAAGCCGCCATTTGGAATTGGCCAGATTGGTAAATCATTCCGTAATGAAATTACCCCAGGAAACTTCATCTTCCGCACCCGCGAGTTCGAGCAGATGGAGATGGAGTTCTTTGTCGTACCTGGTACGGATGAAGAGTGGCATCAAAAATGGATTGATACCCGTTTGGCTTGGTACATCGATTTGGGAATTAATCCAGAACGTCTGCGTTTGTTCGAACATCCTAAAGAGAAGCTGTCCCACTACTCAAAGCGCACCGTTGATATTGAATACAAGTTTGAGTTCACTGGAACAGAGTGGGGCGAGTTAGAAGGTATCGCTAATCGCACCAACTTTGATTTGAAGGCGCACTCTGAAAAGTCGGGCAAGGATCTTTCCTGGTTTGATCAAGAGAACAATGAGCGCTGGTTCCCTTATGTAATTGAGCCTGCGGCCGGCGTAGATCGCTGCACTTTGACCTTCATGATGGATGCCTATACCGAGGATGAAGCGCCAAACTCAAAGGGCGAGATGGAAAAGCGCACCGTGTTGAAGTTAGATTATCGCTTGGCGCCGGTGAAATTGGCGGTTCTGCCATTGTCACGCAACGCCGATCTTTCACCAAAGGCAAAGGATCTGGCCGCAAAGTTACGTAAGAACTGGAATGTTGATTTTGATGATGCCGGTGCAATTGGACGTCGCTATCGCCGTCAAGATGAAATTGGAACTCCATATTGCATCACAATCGATTTTGAAACTTTGGATGACAACGCGGTTACCATTCGCGAACGTGATTCCATGAAGCAAGAGCGGATTGGAATTGACCAGGTTGAATCCTGGTTGGCGCCCAAGCTTCTAGGTTGTTAAATACTTTGTCTGCAGTAAAGCCACTGCATCTTCCAATTCGAGATGGCGGCTTAGATTTAGAGGTTCCGGTTGTGCTTGCCCCAATGGCTGGCATCACTAACTCCGCATTTCGTCTGCTGTGTCGTGAGCAAGGTGCAGGGTTGTTTGTTTCCGAAATGGTTACGGCTCGTGCGCTAACAGAGCGCAATGAAGAAACTATGCGGATGATTGTGCCGGGCGAAGGTGAAACACCAAGGTCTGTGCAGCTGTACGCGACTGATCCAATTGATTTGGAGCGTGCCGTAGAGATGTTGGGCAAAGAGGATTTAGCGGATCACATCGATCTTAACTTTGGTTGCCCAGTTCCTAAGGTGACTAGAAAAGGTGGCGGTTCAGCTCTGCCATATAAACGTAGACTTTTTGCCTCCTTGGTCTCGGCCGCAGTTAACACCGCGAAGAAATATGAAATTCCAGTAACCGTAAAAATGCGGGTTGGGATTGATAGTGAACATGAAACATATTTGGATGCCGGCAAAATCGCCGCAGATCTTGGTGTTGCATGGGTAGCGCTACATGCACGAACCGCAGCGCAGTTTTATGAGGGAAAGTCAGATTGGAGCAAGATAAAAAACCTTGTCGAACATTTAGCTCCAACTGGGGTTCCTGTGCTGGGAAATGGCGATATTTGGTCGGGTAATGATGGTGTGAAGATGGTGGCTGAAACCGGCTGCGCTGGAGTTGTTGTGGGGCGCGGATGTCTAGGTAGACCATGGCTTTTTGCAGATCTAGTTCGTGCCTTCAATGGCGAGGGAGAGCGACCACTGCCCAGGTTGTTTGAGGTTCGCGAAGTGATGTGGCGTCACGCCCAACTTCTAGTTGATTACTTCCAAGATGAACATCGCGCCTGTCGCGATCTGCGCAAACACATGGCCTGGTATTTGAAGGGTTTCCGAGTTGAGGGTGGGATGCGTTCTCAATTCGGCATGGTTTCATCTTTAAATGAACTTCGCTCATTACTAGATCAATTGGTAGATCAACCATATCCAGAAGCAATTGGTGATGCACCTCGCGGTCGCACCAGTCATGGAAGAGCGGTAACCCTGCCACAAGGTTGGCTGGATGATCCGGAAGAGTTAGTTTCTGTTGATGGTTCAGATTCAGGATCTGGTGGTTGATGTTTGCGATAAAGATTCTGTGGCGGATATTTGCCTTTATTTTGTTAGTCCTCTTAGTTGTACCAACATGGGCTTTAGGAAAAACCTGGTATGCCGCCAATAATCAAACAATTCGCAAAGCAGATGCGATTGTTGTTATGGGAGCGGCACAGCTCGATGGTCGACCTGGCGAGGTGCTTTCGGCAAGGCTGACAGAGAGCTTGCGCATCTACCAAGATAACCTAGCTCCAAAGATTTACACCTTAGGAGCTGGGGCTCCGGGAGATAGATATACCGAAGCAAAAGCTGGACGTAATTGGTTAATCTCAAAAAAAGTTCCGCGATCAAATGTTGTTGAGGTTCCTTATGGCAGAGATTCGCTGCGCAGTATCGAAGGTTTTGCCAAAGTCATTAAGGAATCGAACCTAAAGAAAAAGGTTAAAGACATAATTATTGTTACCGATCCATATCACTGCTTGAGATCAATGACTATGGCAAATGATCAAGGATTTGTTGCTACCTGCTCTCCAGCAAAGGCTGGGATTGCCAGCCTGGAAGAGGTTGGTTTTAAGTATTTGGTAAGAGAAACCGGGGCTTATTTAGCCTATGTAACGCTGGGTCGGCGCGGTATTCACATTAGCGACCACATAGCCTAAGAAGTAGCCTAAGAACACTATGGTGCTAAGACCCGCCCACGAAAATCAGGCTTACTCTGATTTTGATCGGGAGCGTTTTCTTGATGAACCAGCAAAGAGAAAAGGCCGAACCGAATTTGCTAGAGATCGTGCCCGCATCATCCACTCCTTTGCGTTACGCCGCCTGGCGGCAAAAACTCAGGTAGCGGTTCCCTGGGCGAGTGATTTTCCCAGAACCCGGTTGTCGCACTCATTAGAGTGCGCTCAAGTTGGACGTGAATTAGGAGCAGCCCTCGGCGCTGATCCAGATCTAATGGAGAGCGCTTGTTTGGCACATGACTTAGGGCATCCACCTTTCGGACATAATGGCGAGCAAGCTTTAGCAAAAATCGCAGAAGGCTTTGG
>JACCEC011462307.1_pt1 | contig 11742 bp, 8 predicted proteins | sample 7450121 | NCBI WGS metagenome assembly JACCEC01 (sample SAMN15323455, study PRJNA562643) | freshwater metagenome | isolation source: river surface water | place: USA:Blue River Watershed | collected 2017-08-18 | reverse complement strand
GAGACGACTTTTTTTGATTATGGTTGTGGATATGGAGGAGATATTCAACGATTAACAGAACAGGGATATTCTAGCCAGGGATGGGATCCTTATTATTCTCCCCATACCCTTCGGGTTGAATCAGATATTATCAATTTAGGCTATGTAATTAATGTGATTGAATGTCAAACAGAACGACGGGAAGCGTTAATACAAGCATGGAATTTAACCCAAAAAGTGTTAATTGTTGCGGCTCAAGTTTTAGTGGATACTCAAGAACGAGGAATCATGGTTTATGGCGATGGGGTGATTACCAGTCGCAATACTTTTCAGAAATATTATCAGCAAGAAGAACTGAAAGTTTATATTGATCAAGTGTTGAATGTTGATTCTATTCCTTTGGATTTAGGAATTTATATTGTTTTTCGAGATGAAATGGAGGCGGAAAAATTTCGAGCTTCTCGGTTTCGTTCGCGGTTAACTTCCCCTCAAGTTCGTTTAAAGATTAAACGGTTTGAAGATTATCAAGACTTACTACAACCTTTGATTCAATTTGTCAGCGATCGCGGTCGTTTACCAGTCGATACCGAACTTCCAGAAGCTGAGGCAATTCAACAAGAATTTGGCAGCATCAAACGAGCATTTCAACTAATTTTACAAGCGACTAATCCTGATGAATGGGATATGATCGCCCATAAACGCCGTCAAGATTTACTGGTGTATATCGCTTTAACTCGGTTCGGTCGTCGTCCTAAACTATTTCAGCTTTCAGAACAAATGAAAAATGATATAAAAGGTTTATTCGGTAGTTATAAAAAATCTTGTAATTTGGCAGATTTAATGTTATACACTCTAGGTGATCCTAAAATTATTGCTAACCATTGCCACAACAGTCCGGTGGGTCAAAAACGAACCAATTCCCTCTGGATTCATATTTCAGCATTGGAAAAACTTGATCCTTTACTGCGACTGTATGAGGGATGCGCCAGCCAAACCCTGGGTCGTCCCGAAGGAGCAAACTTAATTAAGTTTCATATCAAAAGCCCCAAAATTTCTTACTTATATTCTCCTGATTTCGATCTCGAACCTCATCCGACCCTCAGCACTTGTATGCAAATTGACCTGCGAGATCTTCAAGTCAGCTATCAAGCCTATGATGGCCCTAACCCGCCGATTTTGCATCGCAAAGAAACCTTAGTCACCCCAGAGTATCCTCACTATCAACAGTTGGTTCGACTCAGTGACCAAGAAGAAAAATGGGGGTTATTGGACAACTTTCGTTTGATTCGCACGCGACTAGGTTGGTTAAAATGTTTAGAAGACCATTGTGCTGAAATCAGGGGTTATCGCGTCTACTGGCGTACCGATGCCGATCCTTACCGGGTTAAATTAGTGCGTTCTGCTCGTCGGAGTCGAAAAAAATTACAGTCCTCCCATGATCCATAAGCCGATTGAGGTATCTGTACCCACTTCAGTTTCTAGTCAGGGTGACACGAATTAAACACAATATTAAAGAATGGACATTAAACAATTAGTCGAAAAATATACTAACGGAGAAAGGGATTTCCGAGGTGCTATCTTAATTGGCGTTCAACTGAATAGCCTTGATTTAAGTAGTATTGATTTAAGTGGCGCCAATCTGATTAATGCAGAATTACAGGAAGCAGATTTGAGCGAAGCTGATTTAACCGAAGTGAATTTAATTAATGCTAATTTGACAGGAGCGGATTTAAGCGGATCAGATCTCAGCCGTGCTTATCTCAATGGTGCTAAATTAGTCGGTGCTTATCTCAATCGCGCTCATTTAATGAATACCTATTTAACAGGAGCGAATTTAATTTATACTAAATTGATTGGAGCTAATTTAAAAGGAGCCAATCTGACAAATGTTAAATTAATTAATGCTAATTTGACCCGTGCTATTTTAACTAATGCTAATCTGACCGGAGTGAATTTAATTGGTGCAGATCTTAAGGGAGCTAACCTCTTGGGTGCAGATCTCAGAGGTGCAAATTTAAGCGGAACTTTAATTGATGAAACCACAGAAATGAGTGATAAATGGCGTTTAGTTCAAGAAATTGTCACCCTCGGTGGAATTGAACGGAATTTGAGTTATAGCGATTTAAGAGATGCTAACTTAATTGGAGCCAATTTAACAGGAGCGAATTTATCCTATGCTGATTTAAGTGGTTCTAATTTAAGCGGTATTTATCTCACGGATTCTATTGTAGAAAATGCTAAATTTTTAGGGGTTGTTGGACTCTCCCCAGAAGCGAAACTTAATCTTAAACAACGGGGTGCTATTTTAGATTAGTTATTGTAGGGGGAGCGTCCCCACTCCCTAGAATATACAGTTTAAATGCAAAATAGCTTAGTTATTCTTGCAATCCAGCTTGGATTTGTTCTAACCAAGCTTGGGATCGAGCTAAACCTTTTTCCAGTCTTTGTAGTTTAGATAATTGTTGAGATGAAGTTTCATTTTTCCCTAATAAAAAATGATGTTTATCCCAAGGTTCTGTTCGATCCCAGATTCCAGAAGCATCTAACTTTTTAAGCTGAAATTGACTGGGAAAATTTAATTTATCTGGAGTAAAGGTAGCACGATCTAACATCCAACCTTTGGCTAATTCGGATTCACAATGAACTCGCTTAATATACTTTTCCATCACATGAGCTTTACTTAAAATAATATAATGTCTTAAAATGAAAGGAATGGGGAAAAGCTGGCGATCTGGAAATAGAGCATGATGTCCTCCACTACTATGAATATTGATATGAGGAGTTTTTTTCCAAGCATTAATTCGGCGTAATGGGTCAGGTTCAAAAAAGTAATAATACTGCATTTCCTTCACATAATCTTTCCCTTCATAGGATTCTGCCTCGCTGGTTGGTAAAAAGACAAATTCATCAAAATTGATCGCATTATAACCTTGTCGATCAGCATCTTCTATTCCTTCTAAAAGGGTTTGATAAGGTGGCGGAGCTTGACGAATTTCATCCGCATCATGATGAATAAACCAATCTGCATTAATTTCTAAAGCTAATCGTTCTTCATTTTGACAGATTTTAGTTAATTGGAATTTTCCTTCATATGGGAAATTTTCAATTCTAATCACCCCTCGACCGAGAAAACTTTTAGCAATCTCCAAGGATTGATCCGTAGAATCATTATCAATTAAACAAACTTCGATTCCTTGGGATCGTAAATGTTCTAAACAACGGGATAAATATCGTTCTTCATTTCTAATGGTCAGTAAAGCAACAACTTTTAAGGATTTAGGTGAAGCTGATATTACTAAAGAATTTGACGAGGATAATTGAGAAATAACGGGATTATGATCTAGCTGAAGACTAGCAGTTTGAGGTAAAGGTTGAATCAACTCAATATTATCATCGAGTTTTTTAACTGGATAATCAATGAGTCCCCAATTTTCAGGAAGATGATAAGGAATATTTTGAGTTAGGTATTCCTCCCGTTTATTTAAACCTTTATGAGAACTCGCTAAATGGGACGTATTTCTCCATGTTAACTGATGATCTTCTTTAAAGACGGTTCCGATAAACTTAAAACCCGGTGAGATATTAGAGTTGGATTCCTGTTTTTTTAGATAGTTTGAAATAAACCGAATATCTATATAAATATCAGAATCCTTAATATTTTCATCATGACCAAAATCAATCGTATTTTTATTATATAATGTAAAGTCTCCTGCACCTCTTTCAAAATGTTGACCGCCATAACTATCATAATACATGACAGTATTTTCGATCATTTTTGAAAAATTTGCTGTGTATAAACCTGATTTAATATCTCGTCTTTCGGCTCTGTAGATAATATTTTCTAGTAAAATATTATTTTGCAGATAATCTAACACATCGTTTCCCAAGATAACATCTGCATTCGTTAATAAAACCCAAGGATAAGTTGCTTTTCTAATCCCAACATTTTTAGCATAAAACTGCATAAAATTCATGTCGGGATTAGTACAAATGGATTCATGGATAGAAGCCGGAACGATATAACATTTAAACCCAAGAGGTGCTAAGGTGTAAGATAGATAATCTTCATTTAAAGGGTTCCATTCTATAAAGATCCATTCCCCTTCTAAGCCTCTAGTAATCATCTCAGTGTAATTTCGCTTCCAGGCGGCTAACAATTTAGATTTAAAATCACCACCATAATTATCATTTCTTCCTGCAAAAACAATGGATATTTTTTGATGATAGGCAATATTGTTTTTCATGATCATTCTCCAGTTATAGGAAATTTACGCTTCAGTTGCTACAAAGAATAAACTCGATTAAAATTAAATTTTATAGACTAGATAATCATTCTTTTAAATTAAACACCCTGAATGAGTCTGTTGAGTGCTAAATTGTTTAATCAGTAAAGCCGTAGGAGCAATCAACGATCAAACCATGACTGTTAACTCTTTTGATACAGCTAACCAACTTTTACGCTCTGGCTTATTCGAGAAAGCCATTGAAAGTTACGAGAAAGCCATTGAGGAAAATCCGACATCGGCTTGGTGCTATTATAATTTAGGCGAGGCCCTGACCCAACAAGGAAGTCTGGAAGAAGCGATCGCAGCTTATCAAAAAGCTGTTGATCTTAATCCGAATTCTCCTTGGTTTTATGACCGTTTAGGGAGTCTGCAACTAAAAGCTGGACAATTGAGTCAAGCTATCAATTGCTTTCAAAAAGCGATCGCCTTTGATTCTAGCTTTTATGAATTTTACACGAATTTAGGTATTGCTCTAACTCAACACGGAAATATTGTAGATGCTCTGTCTTGCTTTCACAAAGCCTTAGAGCTTAAACCCAACGATGAGGAAATTTATTATTATCTAGGTCAGGCTTTAACACTCAATAACCAAGGTCAAGAAGCAATCACAGCTTATCATCAAGCATTAACAATTAATCCTTATTGGCCAGAATGTTATTTAGAATTAGCTAAACTTCAAAAACAATTGGGTCAAACCGATGAATCCCTCCAAAATTATCGCCGATCTTGTCAACTGAATCCCAATTTAATTGAAGCTTACGAGAATTTGCAAGCTATTTTAGAGGAGCAGGAACAATGGCTGGAAATCATTAAAAATAGTCGTCGGTATTGTCAGGTTAATCCCAAGTCAGCGACGGGTTATTATCATTTAGGAAAAGCATTCATTCACCAACAAGAGTGGCAAGAAGGGATTACGAATTTGCGTCAAGCTTGTGAATTGAATCCGAATTTTGTAGAAGCTTATGAACAGTTAGGAAAGGCGTTCTCTTCACAAAATGAATGGGAAGAAGCGGTAACAGTTTATCGCAAGTGTGTTGAGTTGGTTCCTAATTCAATTCAATTTTACCGCCGTTTAGCTCAAGCTTTAGTTCAAGTTCATAACTGGGAAGAAGCGATTTCAATTTATCGTCAAGCTTGTCATTTAGAAACATCCTCTGCGGAGTTATATGATGAATTAGGACAAGCTTTAGCACAATTTTATCAATGGGAAGAAGCAATTACAGCTTATCGTCAAGCTTTAGAATTGAACCCAGAAAACCCAGGTGAAATTGAAGTTCGCTTACAACAAATTTTAAGTAAACAACGTCAATTTGAAGAAGCAATTACGGTCTATCGTCGCACCCAAGAATTTATTCCTGATTCCTTTGAATCTTATCAAAATTTGGGGCAAACTCTTCGACAGCAAGGCGATATTGAAAAAGCGGTTGTTGCCTTACGTCGAGCTTGTGTTCTCAACCCAGGATCTCCCATTGCTTATCACCTTTTAGGTCATACCTTTGCCATGGGGCAAAAGTTAGATGAAGCCATTAGTTGTTATCAACGTGCTTGTGAAATTTATCCCCTTTCTCCCGATATTTATTTACATTGGGGAGAAGCTTTAGAACAGAAAGGAAATTACCAAGATGCTCTAACGTATTTCCAAAAAGCAATTAATCTTAGACCAGAGTTTGATCTGGCTTATGATGGGATCAGTCGTGTGATTTCAAAAAAAAGAAAATAATCTGAAATCCCGAAATCAATACTATAGATGCTCCCCTAAACCTCACGTAGAGACGCGCCACGTAGAGACCTTTCATGGAAGGTCTCTACACGATGGTTAATTGTTTAGGTTATCAGCTTTTTCTTGAGCTTTTTCTTGATTTCGACGATATAATGCTGCGCGATTTTGGGCTGTTAGATATCGTTCAAAATCAGGAGAAACTGCTGCCATAAAATCTGCGGCTTGCTGCCATTTTTGAGCAATTTCTAGCCATTCCTGACGGGTATCAGCAACTTTTCCTTCTGCGGCTGCTTCAGTGGCAAGTTTGACACCTTGACTAAATTGTTCTGTTGACGATAAAGGTTCAACAGGGGAAGGAGAAACGTCAACCTGAGTTTTTCGGTTAGATTGTAAGGCATTAAATAATTGAAATTGTAATTCGCTGTATAACCAAAATCCTATTAATCCTAAAATGATACTTAAACCAACCCCCAGGATTAAACTAAGGGGAGATGGAGGTTTTTGAGAAACGAAAGTTGAGGAATTCTGATTAACAATCGGTTGATTCGGAATAGAATTTTGAGAGGAATTTAGCTGAAACCAATGTGTTAGAAAATTTGATTTTTTGAGAATAATCTCTTGTGACCACAACAATTGTTCTTGAGGATCTTGGATAATATTTTCTAACCAAAGTAACTGTTGTTCTTTCAAAATCCGGCTATTAATTCGGACTCGATGAATATTCCGAGGAGAAATAGATTCTAAAATATCCCGAATTTTACTAACAATAATGGATTGGTCTAAAGATTCAGGATTTTTAGCCTCACAAAGCAGTTGCAAAACATCATGGGTAAAAACTGCACGAGTTCTTACCCCTAAATCAATCATTTGTTCATTAATGACTTGAATGATGGCTGCAACACGACCATTATGGGCTTGTTTAGCAATGTCATTCATAGTAATAATAGGGAACAGGGAACAGTTTATATTAATTGTTGATTTTGTTGAATAAAATCTCCGAATTTACGGGTGATGGTTTCAATTAATTCCGCTTTAGAATAGCTGGGACTATCCATCTCAGTTTCTAAACGTTGAACTACTTCTGAAGGAAGGTTGAGTAATTGCACTAATTTTTGATAAGCTGCCGCTTCTTCCTTGTTAATTTTAGGTTCATCGGGGGTACGAGAACTAGAGTTGATGACTTCATATCCTAAGACCAGTACCAATTCTCGTTCAGCTTGGGTTTCAAGTTTAGGAATTAACTCTTCTAAGGGGATATTTTGCATTAAATAATCCCTTAATTCCTGTTGAAGTTGAAATTGTTGTTGTTCCTGTTTAGCGAACAAACGGCTAAACTGATTCAACATTACCTCTACTTCTGCTGTTGCTAATTCTCCATCAGACCAAGCCATCGAGGTGACAACCCGCAATAGATTCATTTGACGGGGTGTAATTGAAGGAGGGGGAGGGATTTCCATCGCTTAACCTCTGAAAGATTTTCCCCATCATCTCATAAATTCTTATAAGTTGTGATAAGGACATCCTAACCAGCCTTCAAAATTTCGTTTTTGTTGCGGGGTAGGTTCGCTAACAGAAACGATTTGATAATGATTAGGACGAGGAGAAGTCAAGGTAACTTGACAATTTCGTAACAAATCTTGATGAAAAAAGGTTAATTCTATTGTATCTCCAGGTTTGTAATCTTTTAAGCGGTCATGCAATTGATCCGAGGTAACTTTAAATCCATTTAAAGCCAACAATTCATCATGAATATCTAATCCTGCGGCTTCAGCCGGACTTCCAGTTTCTACAAATTTAATGATTTCTCGACCTTTTTCGGTAGCGACTTTACATCCTAAATAGGGTGTTTCGTCCTTGGTTTCCGCAATTAATTTTAATCCAAAAGGTTCTAAATATTGATCATAGGGAAGTTCATCGAGTCCATATAAATAACGCTCAAAGAAATTTGTTAAAGAGGTATCAGCAATCGATTCTATTATCTGTTCTAATTGTTCGGGTGTAAAGCCAATTTCAGGTTGACCAAATTCTAACCACATTTGACGCATGACATCATCTAGCGATCGCTGATTTCCGTGTTTTTCTCTGATCAATAAATCCAGTAAAAATGAAACTAATTCTCCTTTTAAATAATAGGAAATCTGATTATTATCACTATGGGATTCTCGGCGATAGAGTTTAATCCAAGTATCCCAACTCGACTCACTCAAGGGTTGAACTAACCGCCCAGGAATTGTTTGTAAGCGAGTAATCTCTTTAGCGATCGCATTCAAAAACCCTTTAACATCAAAAATCCCCGCCCGATAGGGAATCACCATATCATAATAACTGGTTGTCCCTTCCGAAAACCACAACGAAGGAGTATAATTTTCCTGTTCATAATCAAAGACTTCTAACGCTTTCGGGCGAATGCGTTTAACGTTCCATAAATGGAAGAATTCATGGGCGACTAACTGCATAAATCGATGATATTTATCGCTGCTGCGGAAGCCAAATCGAGAATAGATTAACGAACAAGAATCTTTATGTTCTAAACCGCCAAACCCTTGATTAGAAAGATGCAATAAAAATAAATAACGTTCATAAGGTAATCCATCAAATAATTCTGATTCTACGGTAATAATTTTTTCAAAATCCGTTAGTAACCGTTCAGGATTTACATTTCCATCACCCCAAATTGCTAATTGATGAGGTTTTCCGAGCACTTCAAATTCATATAACCGATGGGTTCCAATTTCAAACGGACTATCAACCAAGGTATCAAAATCCATTGCATAAAACGTATTAATTTGATCAGGAACTGTCGGTAAAATAGTGCTAACTATCCAATTTTTAGGTGGTTCAATAGTAACTTGAATCGGGTGTTTTTCGTATCCGGGTACATAAAGAAATAAAGCCGCCCCATTAAAATAACCATGAGAGGAATCTAAATGATTTGTTCTAACACTTAATTCATTTGCAAAAATTCGATAAAAAACCCAAATTTCTGTTGCCGATTTCGATTGAATTTGCCAATGATTTTTACTAACTTTCTGCCATTTTAAGGGGTTTCCTTCCGAATCACAAACCCGCAAATCTTGTAAATGTCGAGCATATTCTCGGACTAAATATGACCCCGGAGTCCAAACAGGCATTGTTAAATCCAATGGGGAGGATAAAAGCAAATCTCCTTGAATTTTTAACCGAATTTCAAATAAATGGGATTCGGGTTTAGCCATTCCCACCCAATATTGTAAAGTTGGAGTAACCGGAGTCAGAGTATCAGGACGAATTTGAGTAGCTTCAGTCATAATTTTTTGATTAAAAATAAGGGTTTCTAATAAATAAGGAACAGAAAACAGGGTGCTAATTTCCCATCTCCTATTCCCTATTCCTGAGTGATACAATTTCAGCTTTATTGACTGGCAAGATGGTTTAAATGTTTGAGATTAAGCAAATGAATCACCTGTCGTTCTTCATCAATACTCATCCAACCTTTACTAATAATTTTATCCATTATTTTGCTTGTTTCTTCTAAGGAAATATCCGTAACATCTGCTAAATCTTGGAAAGGAATATTAAAAATATCCGCCCCTTTTTCAGTGTGCTGACCGTAATTTTCAGCTAATTCTACGAGGGTATTGGCAAGTTTTACGGCGGGAGGTCGGTGACGAATTTGATACCGTTGGTTGGTTTGGCGCAAACGACGCACCATCAATTGCAACATTCGATGGTGAAGTTGCGGATCTTTAAACAACGTCTGGATAAAGCGTTGAGCAGAAACACTAATTAATCGGACTGACGATAAGGCGATAACATCATTAGCACGGGGGGATTCATCTAAAATCGCCATTTCTCCAAAAAAATCTCCCCGTCCTAAAATGGCTAATGTCACCACTTCATCCCCAGATAAGCGTCGGACTTTCACCCACCCGGAAACGATAAAATAAACTGCATTTCCCCAAGCATCTTCCATGACAACGGCCCGATTGGAGGGATATTCATGTTTGACAGCAACGGATAGCAGCCATTCTAATGTTTCGGGATTGGCCCCCTTGAATAGTGGAAAAAGCTCGCTAAAAGCTTCAGTTTGCATGAGAATTTGCTACGCTTATTAAGTAGTAGATTATCAATCCACTATATTGAATATATCTAAAATACCCCATAAATTGATCGAGTTGCAAATAGAAAAACGGGTTAACCCGTATAAATCCGGTTAACCCGCAAGCTTGGGAACGCTCTGACCAACTATTTTTGGACGACTAATTTAACGTTGGCATTTTGCAGACCGCGCTGTTTGACATCAGCTAAGGTCTTGTTAACGGCGTATTTTTGATTGATGGAGTTGATCAGTTCGGTCTGGTTGTGTTTTTTAGCAACACCCCAGAGATCAGCAATTAAATCGTAGGTACCATCGCTGTTGCGAGACCAGCCCAGATCATACTCGCCTTCGAGAACTGCAACCAAGTCGGCACGAACCCGTTGGCCATTGTAACCCCGAACATCGGCGTTGGTTTGGGTGCTAATGCCGAGATCACGCAGAGAAGCTTTCAGGATTTCGGAATCGGTGATTTTGGTACGCAGTGTGCTAAAGTGAGACATTTAGGTATCCTCCGTGGAACTGAAAACGAAACAACAACGGTTTGGTTAGAATCAATGCCGCCTTTAACGAGGGAACGGCTTTTCTTTTGGTAACTGCTAGTCTCGTTTAAGTGACTAGCCTTATCTCCTATTTGGACTAGGAGTAAGCTTTTAGAACTCCATGCGCTGATATTCAGCGACGGAGGACGCAGCCGGACGTGCACGCTGTCTTGCCCAATCTCGAAGTGCAGTGACCTGTTCGTTCATGGTCTTGGACAAGGGCAATGTGGACTTAATCGCGGCAATGATATCAAGCTGCGTAAACTCGCGGTCTTGAGCAAAAGCCTCGTACATCGAAGCGATTACGGCTTGCTCAATTTCTGCTCCAGAAAAGCCTTCGGAAACGGTAGAAAGTTGTTCTAAATCGAAGCGATCAATTTCCCGACGGCGTTTGGACAGATGAATTTTAAAAATATCTTGGCGTTCTTCTTTCGTGGGGAGATCCACAAAGAAGATTTCATCAAATCGACCTTTTCTGAGGAATTCCCCAGGTAGGCGTTCGACGCGGTTGGCGGTTGCCATCACGAACACGGGAGAGCTTTTTTCCTGCATCCAGGTGAGGAATGATCCAAAGATTCGACTGGAGGTTCCGCCATCTGAGTCAGCACTTCCGGCACTTCCCGCAAAGGATTTATCTAATTCATCGATAAATAGAATTACAGGGGAAATGGATTCAGCCGTTTTTAAAGCGTTTCTCAGGTTGGCTTCAGAACGACCCACCGTTGAACCATCATACACCCGACCCATATCTAATCGGAGTAAGGGTAATCCCCATAACCGAGAAGTGGTTTTGGCAATCAGGGACTTTCCGCATCCGGGTATCCCTAAAATTAACATTCCCTTGGGTTGGGGGAGACCATATTCTCTGGCTCTTTCGGTGAAGGCGTTGGAACGTTGGTGCAGCCACCGCTTCAGTTCTTCTAAACCACCCACTGAATCGATGGTTTCATCGACATCAATGTATTCTAAAATTCCATTGCGTCGAATCAGTTGTTTTTTCTCAGTGAGAACAACATCAACTTCCTCTTCAGTGAGACGTCCGGCGGTAACTTGGGCTTTCCGGTACACCTTCTCAGCTTCATCCCGGGTTAAGCCTAATGCTGCTTTGAGCAGTTTTTCTCGTCCTTCGGTGGTTAAACG
>JACCEC010360347.1_pt1 | contig 11742 bp, 12 predicted proteins | sample 7450121 | NCBI WGS metagenome assembly JACCEC01 (sample SAMN15323455, study PRJNA562643) | freshwater metagenome | isolation source: river surface water | place: USA:Blue River Watershed | collected 2017-08-18 | reverse complement strand
TCCCAGTTTGTAAATGTAGTTGCATTATTTGCTGAATTAAGTGTTGTAACTATTTCTTCTTGTAAATTATTTATAAATAATGTTGTTATATAACAAATCTCGTCGGGTGCATATACATTTTTATATAATTTTATATAGTCGGAATTAGCATAAGATATTATAATTTCACTATGTTTTCTGTTTAGAATACACCATTGTGACGATTTTTGTATATTTTTCTTTTCTGTATTATTTAATATACTATCACATCTTGGAAAACATTGTTCTTGAGGCATTATATTAAAATATGACTTGTCTATCGATAATTTATTATAAATGAATTCAAAATTTTTAAATGGAACACAAGAGTTTGACAAAAAAATAAAATGTTCATTATTTTTATCTTTTAAAGCTTCTTCTAATAACAGATTCTGAGCAAGTACTAATGATATATCAGCGTATATTGTTTTAATGCAATTTTGTAATTTATATTGTTCAAAATATTTTAATGGAACGTTATTTTTAAAATGTATATAAATAGAGTATTTATTTTTGTCTACATTTAAAAAAAAATATCTCCATAATTCTTCTAAATTTAAAATATCATAAATTAAAAATAAAAATGCTATTTTTTTCATATAAACATATACAAAAAAAAATTTATAATCTAAACTTAGAAAATTCAGGTTAAAATAAATTTATAAAATGCGTTTTGAAATGCGTTTTGAAATGTTAAAAGATGCAAATATTCAAAAGGTGTAATAATTTACATTTCAAATTGCTGAAAATATTAGCAGTCTGATATTCTGCACTATCGCACTCTGCCACCCTGCCATCACCCCCTACAACCCTATCCCCGGCAATTTACCATCAAATTAGCCGTCAAATTTGCCATCTAAGGGATGCCGGGTTTTTTGCTATATGACGTAGCAGCAGCAGTCAGCAGGATAACAGCAGCAGCAGTCAGCAATATTTGCCTATATTTTATGACGAAAAAAAAAGGGCTTCATTAATCATTTACAATTAAAACCTACAATCTACTTTTTATATTTACTATCTATTTACCATGTATCATCCTCTGCTAATACTGAAACTGATTCATTTCTCCACTTCAAGTCTTCGTCATAAATTTCGTCGTTAAAATCGAAGTCATCATCTTCACTATCTGATTCATCTGCCCAACTCTTTTTCACAACTGGTTGCTTTATTGCCAAAGCAGTTTGCACATTTTCTTCGACTTTTGGTTTATATTGTTCATTTTTTGATAACATAACACATCCATCTGGTATTGTAGGCTCAATCTTTTTAACTTCCATTGGCTTTGCAGCTATTGCTGCCCATCCTGTCTTCACTTCGAATTTTGGCTTTGGTATTGTCACTTCAATTTTCTTCACAGAATCGTTTAGTTCAGGGAAATTTTCTACAATTTTACTTACCTTTACATCCTCATCCGATTCACTTTCATCCATTAATGCAGCAAATAATGAGTTATTTTTCTTCTTATCCTGAACCTTTGGTTTGGTCTTTTCAATGGTTTCAGTCCTTTTTGCGCGTTCCTTTGCCTTTTCGTATTGCTTAATTGCTGGGCAAAATTTAGTTGTATGTCCATTTTGATAGCAATAACGACATTCAGTATTTAGAAGGGTTGGACAAGTTACATTTGTTTTACCAGTGCGGTCTGGTAAACTTCTAACCCAATGGCTTGTGTATTCACTTTCAGGCTTTCCGGCATCAAAACAGACCTTGCAATAAGGCTTCTTGGTTGATTGAACGTTGCGTGACATCTTAGTTGTTTTTGCTGTAGACAAGTTAATAGACAAATTATGTTATCATTTTACTAACAAATAATCATCTCAATTTTTTTTAAAAAGCTTTTTATGGATAAAAAATTGAAGTAAAAAAGGAATAACCAAATGGTATTACCTTTTCGATTTAGTATTTAATAATTACAACAAATATATTATATAAGTCTACAAGTTATATTTACATTTGACCTTCATATGTTTCCAAAATAATCGTTTCATTACAATTTACACAGGTTGCACTTTTATTGCCACGATGACAACGTAAATCACGCGTGTTAAAATGACAGCAAATAGTACTTAAATCTTTTTGAAGTAATTTTTTTTTTGCATTTAATTTTTCCATTTCAACATCTAGGAGTTTGATTTCATCCAATAATTGTTTTTCTTTATCGTCTCTTACCTTTTTCCGTTGCAAATATTCATCAACCAATACTGATTCAATAGCACGTACTTCATTGATATGGTTTTGAATTTGTTTCATTATATTTTCATCACGTTGGTTTCTGTATTCTCTATCTAGGTAATTTTCCCATTTTTGACGTTCATCTTCTGCAATGCTACGACTCGTTATTTTCTTCAAAGGAGTAAATGAGCCGTATTCCTTAGAAATGGTTCTTTTGGTTGCTCTTGTTCTTGACATTTTTGCTATCAATTGTTTTATTGAATAAAGTTTAATGTATGTATGTATGCATTTAATCTAATGCTCATAAACATTTTAATTTTTTTTATTTTAGGCCTAATTCCGTCTTTACTAAAAATTTATAAGTTTATTAATACCTATTATTAATATAAATTGTGCCCTCAATATCTTTAAAAGCACACCATTATTTCATTTTATTTTTCCAAAGGATACTACATTTAATCACCATATTTATACCATATTCACCCAGTTAATAAGTATTATAAATTTTCAGTAATCAACAGAATCGGCCTCAAAAGAAAAAAATTGAATGATATATTTTTAAAATCTTCCATTGGTACATTGCTTTTAACCCTTATCAACTTTTAAAGAAAAATGACTGACTTAGATTCACGTATGGAGCTATTTACTAAGTACCTTGACCGCACTAATATGGAGCATAAACAATATCAATACGATGGAGTACGCTGGTGCCTTAATAATGAGCTTAGAGAAGACCCACCTTATGGTGTACGTGGTGGTTTCGTTGCGGATGAGATGGGTCTTGGAAAAACTATAATGATGATTGGCTTAATTTATTGTCATTTTGTACCCCGTACATTAATTATTTTACCGCCTGTTCTCATTGACCAATGGTTCATTCAAATCTATAAGACGACTGGACATAAGGCTCTTATATTTCATGGCGATGATAAAAAGATTATTAATCATAAACAACTCGAAGAAGCTCGTATTGTCATTACTACATATGGAGCTATTACCATATCTAAACAAAATATTCACGACAAAATTTTGACACCATTACATCGCATCAATTGGTCTCGTATTATTTTCGATGAAGCACATCATTTACGAAATAATAAAACTACTAGATATACAGGTGCTCGATTATTACGAGCTAAATATAGATGGCTTGTTTCTGGCACTCCAATTCAAAATAGAAAAGCCGATTTCTATAGTTTATGTGCAATGATTCGGCTTCCAGCTAGCTTCTATACCAACAACGACAATTTGCGCCTTCATGCTCGTTCCTTCATATTGAAGAGAACTAAACAAAGCGTGGGTATTAAAATATCTGAACTACATATAGATAAAAATATTGTCGAATGGTTATCATCTAAAGAGATGCAATTAGCTGAAGAAATTCATTCTGGCTTATCGTTTAGTGGGGTTTGTTCAGAAAAGATAAATAATAAAGTTATTATTAATGCTTTAAGTAAAAAGGGCTCATTAGCTCTTCTATTAAGAGCTAGACAGGCTTGTATTTATCCTAAATTAATGACTAAACAACTCGATAAACTCGTCCAAAGAGGCGATATTCGCGACTATAATGCGTATAAAGAAGCCTTCGACCATAGCAGTAAATTGGATGCTGCCGTCAATTCTATTCTTCAACGAAAAGATAATGGATGTGGTAAGCTTATATTCTGCCATTTTCGTGAAGAAATTGACGAAATTGCTGAGCGTTTACGTAATGGAGGAATGCAAAAAGTTGCTACACTTGATGGAAGAACTAGTAATGGCAAAAGATTTGATGCGCTTAATGACAAAAATGAAGCTTTGGTAATACAAATTCAAACTGGATGTGAAGGCTTAAATTTGCAAGAAAATTATAGTGAAATATACTTTATATCACCTCATTGGAATCCAGCCGTAGAAGACCAAGCTATTGCCAGATGTCATCGTATTGGGCAGACCAAACCCGTCTATGTTCAGCGCTTCGAGATGTGTCCATTTGTCGCAGAAGAGGAAGATGTTTCAGATATTACTACCTTAACAATTGATAAATATGTCAATCATGTTCAATCTTGTAAGCGTTATATTTCTCAAGAAATTATTGTAGATTAGATTTGTAATTGTAACTAATTTAAAAAATAAAAAGTGAGGCTAATAATAGCCAATATCTTTTTTCATAAATTTACGAAATTTTTTATTTTAATATACCTGTCTACCCCAACTGTCATATTGTGGCCTATAATTTGAACCTTGACGCATCCAATCTGGTATACATTCTAGTTCATATTGAGCTCTACACCATTCTACATAATCACAATATAGACCATGATATGCATAATTATATGCTTTAATTCTTTTATGAAAATTTATAGCTGCTTCTCTCTCCCAATTTCTTTCGACATAAGTTGATGATGATTGACCCATTGTTGTACAACTTTTAAACTGAAAATTGCTTTTACTAAATTTGAATGCTTATTATTTATTTGCAATTATTCAAATCAATTTTATATTTAATTGCAGCTAAATAACAGCTTAAATTACATTCTGTCCTTCGGACTTCAATGCGAAATGGGCTGCTAATTGGCTGGCGGGGCCTTTTAAGACCTAGAATTCTGGTAATATTGTAAAATTACGAAAATATCGAAAAATGAAAAGTATATGGCTTTTAAAAAATGGACAAAAATAAATGTCCAATTTTTGAAAATAAAAATACTCTTACTGACAAAAAATTTTGTCTTGATAAAGTTTTTTTATCGTCACAAATTAAACGATAAATTTATTTTTTTATTATGATATTTTTTGAAAAAAACTTAAAAATAAAATCTGTTGCTAGTTTAATGGAGACTTTAGGAGACAATTTTAAGGGCAAAAAGGGCAAAAAAGGGCCGCAAGAATTTTATTGTGATAAATGTGACTTTAAATGCTGTAAAAAATATAGTTGGGAAAGACACTTAACGACTACTAAACATCAAAAGATGACTGAGGATGACAAAATAGGGGCATTTGAGGGCAAAAAAGGGCAAAATGAGACATTTACATGTGAATTTTGTAATAAAGAATATAAACATAGACAGGGATTATGGAAACATAAAAAATTATGTTTTATACCCGAAAATAAAGACCATAATTATGAAAATATGAAATCTAATAAACTTTCTATTGACGATAAAGATGCCCTTATTATACAACTACTCAAACAAAATGCAAAATTAATGGAAATTCTTGAAAATGGAACTACAAACCATAGTCTTTAAATTGTTTAAATATATATATATTTCAAAATAACTTAGAGAAAAATCATTATTTTGCAAAAATTGAAAAGTGAATAGCTTTTTAAAAATGGACAAAAATAAATGTCCAATTTTTGAAAATAAAAATACTCTTACTGCCAAATTTTTTTTGCTTGATAAATAAAATTTAACGTCATAATTTAAATGATAAATTTTATTTTGTTATTACGATATTTTTATATTATTTTTATTAAAAGGATTTAGGGATTTTTTTGTTCTATTATATTAGAATGGAAAATCCGAAAAAAAACCCCAAGACTTTTAGTTGCGAGATTTGCAATTATAATACAAGTAGTTTAAAGGATTACAACAAACATTTAACTACTAATAAGCATGTTAATAGAACACAATTGAACAATTTAGAATTTAAAAATCCCAATGGTGGATTTATATGTAAAAAATGTAATAAATGTTACAAGGCAAGAAATAGTTTATGGTATCACGAGCAAAAATGTAATCAAATTGTTTGTGATAACAAAAATGAGCTTAGTGATAAACAAATTATTGTGATGCTACTTAAACAAAATTCTGAAATAATTAAAGAACATTCTGAATTAATTAAAGAAAATTCTGAATTAAGAAAAGAGCAAGCAGACATAAAAGAGTTGATTTTAGAAATAGTCAAAAATGGTACTCACAATACTACTAATACAACTACCAACTCACATAACAAAGCATTTAACCTCAACTTCTTTTTAAATGAGACCTGCAAAAATGCCATGAATATTACTGATTTTGTCGACTCAATTAAACTTCAATTATCTGATTTTATGAGCATGGGTGAGGTCGGGTTTGTAGAAGGTATTTCTAATATTATAGTTAAAAATCTAAATTCTCTCGATGAAAATGTTAGACCTATTCATTGTACAGACCAAAAGAGAGAAACTTTTTATGTAAAGGATGAAGATAAATGGGAAAAAGAAGATGAAGAAAAGAAAAAAATGAAAAATATGATAAAAAGTATATCATATAAAAATGAAAAACTTATGAAGACTTATAAGGAAACATATCCTGACTATAATGACCCAGATTCTCATAGGTCAGACCAATATAGTAAAATAATGATTGAAGCCATGGATACCAAAGATGATAGTAGAGAGAAAATAATAAGAAAAATTTCGAAGGCAACTGCAATTGAAAAAAAATAAATTTTATAAATTAATAATTAAAATTTGTAAAATTTTAAGGTGAACATAATCCAGGGTCAGTTTCCATATGTCTATGAATTCTCTCTATAACTTTATCAGTAAAATCTTCATCATATATAATGAATTTGCCTCCTTTAGAATTCCAAGCACTTAAGTTGTCACTTCTATCATCGATAAGCAGAGAATTTTTAATGCAAAAGTTAGGTTTGTCTTTGGTAGAACAAGTAATGACATGAACATGAGGTCCTAATTGAGTAGCACACCATTTACGCTTTTGTTCAGCAGCGGTAGAACTTTTAGGTATGCCAGTTAATATAATAGGGTCATATTGTTTAATTTGCTCCCATAATTCGCGTCCTCTGGGCATCCATGGTAAGGTTTCGAAGAATGTTTTGGATTTATTGATAACTCCCCACATAATTCCAGGTTTTAATTGGTCAGGTGTTTTATTAAATCGATTGACGACACCTTGCTCGAAATCAGCTAATACTCCATCTAAATCACAGAATACGATTTTGCTAGGTAAAGTTCCTCGTTGTAATTTTTCGCTTAATATTTGTCTAAGCTCAGCGTTATCAGTAATATTAATGCCATTTCCCAAGAAATAATCGTGACCATCTTGCCAATGAGGATGATTACTATTATAGTCCCAATTAAGTGCATATGCTGGACATCTTTTATTGCGTATATTATGTGAATCGTTTTCACACGAAATAGAATATTGTCTAAAATTTTGACTAGATAAAAGCATCATTGTATTATGATATAGAGAGATTATAAAAATTACAATTCAATTTTAAAAAAAATTGAAGTGAAATTAAATGCTTAAATAAAAAATATAATAAGCATCAAGAGTTCATTATTAAAAATGTTTATCGAAAGTGTTCAATATTCTCTCGAAAGTGTAAAGTTAGTTGTGAAAAATTATACAGACAATAAAAAAATGTTGCCGATTTCAATGTCAGATAATAAAAAATGTTTGGATTTTGATTTAGATAAAGTAGTATTTAGACCTGTTGCAAAGTCAAGTATAAAATTAGCAGAGGTGAATCCTTATAATAAGACACTATTAGATGTGATGGAAATGGTTTAATTAAAAGTAATATAAAAAAATATCAAATGGATGTAGAGAACAATATTGAATGTTATAGGAGCAGCAATGAGGAGGGGGCAAAATTGTGGTGCAAATTTGTGGCAATTTTGCGTTGCTAATTAAGACATAGGTTTCTGATGGTATTATGTAAGTTGAAATTATTGGAAAAAAATAAACAAAGATGTAAATAAATTTGTAGAAGTATTTAAAAACTTAAAGATTTCAATTAGTCTAACACAATTCCATCATTTAATAAATTAAATAATATTTCATCATAAGTTCTATTGCTTAGTTCAAACCCAATAGAATTTATATATTTTTCATATTCATTTTTATAATAATTTAGTCTTCCTCTAAGTTTTTCAACATAATTGTCTAATTTTTTATTGCATTTAATGCATTCTGATATTACTTCTTCATCATCTGAATACTCTTGGTAAGACTGATATTTAGAATAATCAAAGTGTTCCAATTTATAGGAAGTTTCGTTAATAAATTTCCAATATTTACAAATTTTATTGTATTGATTTTGGTTCAAATAATTGTTAAATGCCTCCTTCATTTGTTTTATTAAATAGAAAAAATATATTAATTAATATTTATTAATTTTTTATTTCAATTTTTTAAAATTATTTATTACCAATAAGTTTTACAATATTTAATTTAACGACACCTACTTAACCAACGATAATCGGCACTTTCATACCAATCTACATCTAAATATTCATTTGCTGTTTTCAACGTTTGTTTAAGTTGTTCCTTTTTATCTTCAGTTAACTCATCTGGACTATTTAATTCTTCTAAAACCTTTTTTATCATATTTTGAATTGCTTGATTTTTGCGCTCATGGTATGCGATTTCGTCGTCACGAGCATTAGAAGCAAAACAAACTTCATTTGATCTATATTGGTTAGCAGAATCTCTATGCGATAAATCTGTGATAAAGCGTACGTCCATGTTTCCTTTGCCAAATTAAATTACACGAATTATGGTTTCAATTTTTTTAAAAGCGGTAAAAAAAGGATATTAGCCAAATGGCTTCACCTTTTTATTTTATTTTTTTAAATTATTCATTTACAATAATTTTTAATTTATTAAGCATCTCGTAAACAATAATAATCGCGACTTCCAAACCAATGTGCGTCTAAATATTCAGTTGCTGTTGTTAACGTTTCTCTAAGTTGTTTCTTTTTATCTTTAGTCAACGTCTTTGAACTTAATTCTTTTAAAACACTTTGTATCAATTCTTTAACTGCTTGATCTTTAGCTCTATAGTATGCGATTTGGTCGTCACGTGAATTAGCTGAACGACAAACACTATTTGATTTATATTGGTTAGAAGAATCTCTATGCGATACACCTTTAAGAAAGCAGACCTCCATTTTTCCTTTGTCAAATTAAATTACACGAATTATGGTTTCAATTACAATTTAAAACTGGTTACTTGTGAATACTTATGCTTTTCATGATACTTTTTAAAAGTATTTCAATTTAAAAAATTTACACCTTTTTACATCTTTACTGAAAATTTATAATTTCCAGCATTGGAAAGGTGAAAAGTGTCTGGTATTGTGGAGCCAAACCATATAACAGGGTGAAGTATATAATTCTAGGCATGCACTTTTGAGAGGCAAAATTGAGGGCAAAATTGAGGCAAATTATTGTCTACTATTCATAGACGGCAAAATATGTCACACTGAGCAGCAGGCAACAGGGCAATTTTCCATCAATTTTGTGCGCAAATTTGCACCCGACATTTACAGACGGCAAAATATGTCGCCCACACAGCAGCAGGCAGCAATGTTACTTATTATGTGTATAAAAAAAAGACTTCATTTAATTAATTACAATTACTACTTACTACTTACTACTTACTACTTACTAATTACATACTAAACTCTTCTTCATATTCATCTTCACTTTCTTCAGCATCATCAAATAATATTTTATTTGATGTTTCACTCCATTTTCCTACTACTACTTGTTCACCTTCATTTACATATTTCTTGTAATCATAAATTAATCCTGTTTTCTTTGATTTCAAATATTTTTTTCCTTCAAATTCTATCTTTTTTACCATTTCTGGTTCACTTTTTACCTCTTCATTCTTTTCAACTTTCTTTGATTTCTTTGCTTCTTTTTCTGCCTTTTCAGCAGCTAATTTTGCTTCCTTTTCAGCCTTTGCCTTTTCAGCTGCTTCTTTTTTTGCTTGTTTTTCTGCCTCTTCAGCAGCCTTTTTTGCTTCACGAGCTTGACGTTCTGCTTCTTTTTTTGCTTCTTTTTCTGCTTTTTCAGCAGCTAATTTTGCTTCTTTTTCTGCCTTTTCAGCTAAACGTTTTGCCTCCTTTTCTGCTTTTTCAGCTTCTTTTGCTAGACGTTCCGCTTCTTTTTCTTCTTCTGATTTTACAGACTTCTTTTTACCAGTTGACATGTTTTCATCTTCTAATTCATTTTGTTCTGCAACCAATGCTGCAAATAAGTCTTCGTCTTCACCTTCAATCATTAATACTTTCTTTGACTTCTTAGGACGCCCCTTTGCACCCTTTTCCTTTGAAGCCTTTTCACCAGTTTTACTTGCAGGACGACCACGTTTCGTCTCTTCTGGCACTACAAAATGTTCAGGATTTATAATCATATTTAACTTACCTGCTTCTTCTAATACTTGTTCCTCATTTATTTTATATTTCTTCATAACCTTCGCGTAAGCAATTGGCTTGCGTCCCTTTGGGTCAACATACTCGAAGATACCGACAGCCATACGTTGCTGAATTGTACCATATTCTGGCATTTCAGCACCCACTTTCTGCATTTGGCTAGCACATCCCTTACAGAAATGAGCTTCACCTTTGCGAATACCAGTGCATTGGGTATATAACCCGTTATTCTGGCGTAGCGCATAGCAGCAGGCATCGTTAAATTCGCCGTTATATGGCAGAGGGAAGGCTGATTTTGGTGCGGTTACCTTAGCGGCTTTAGCGACCTTGGCCTTGACCGGTGCCTTGCGTTCTAGCTTAATCATATTCAATCCTAGCATACGAATCGCTTCGTCGGCATCGAAATTGAATTTTTCGGCTAATACGTGGACACAGCGAATTGCAACATCTTGAGTAGTATTCACTAATTGACGGGTCAATTGTTCGGATACATACATTTGAGCGTTAAATTCAACAGCAGCGGACATTTTCAATTACTTTTACTTTACAATTTGATAACTTGACAACTTGATAGTGCGGTTTGTGGGGGGATACTTATGCTTTTCATTATTCACCTTAAAAGCATTTCAATTTTTTTTTTATCACTCTTATTTTCACATTTACTCAAAATTTATAATTTCCACCTTTGGAAAGGTCCAAAGGGACTGGCGTTGCGGAGCCAAACCATATAATGTTATTTAATTCTAGGCTGCTAATTTGAGCCTCAAAATTGAGGGTTTGCATTTTATTTTTATTTTCCTAGAACCCTTATGTATAATGATGTGACCTGGGTGTATTGGCTGGTTAATTTTATTTACTATATTATAAGGGATGGTGGTACACTGGTGTAAAAGGCCTTATAGATTTTTAGTATTTCATTTTTTCGGCCTCAAAACAAAAAAATTGAGACTATTATGCCTGGAAAAACCGAATATAAAACACTTTTACCAGCATCAACTTATTTAATAATTAACTTATTCGCAAACAGATATTCTACAATGTTCATACCTGAATTTATTGTTGATAATAGAGTTAATTTTGACTATTTATCATTAAATTCTAGCCAAAATGCTATTGACATATTGAAACAAAATTCGGATATAATTAATTGGTTTTGGTTATCTTCAAATCCAAATGCAATTGATATATTAGAAAAAAACTTGAATAATGTTTGGTGGTGTTATTTATCTAGAAATCCAAATGCAATTCATATTTTGGAACGAAATTTAGATAAAGTGCAGTGGCCTCAGTTATCTTCAAATCCAAATGCAATTCATATATTAGAAAATTATCAAAAGAATATTAATTGGTGTGGTTTATCTGGAAATCCTAATGCAATTCATATTTTGGAAAAAAAT
>JACCEC010074660.1_pt1 | contig 11751 bp, 8 predicted proteins | sample 7450121 | NCBI WGS metagenome assembly JACCEC01 (sample SAMN15323455, study PRJNA562643) | freshwater metagenome | isolation source: river surface water | place: USA:Blue River Watershed | collected 2017-08-18 | reverse complement strand
GCCAGATCGGCCGATCTGGCAGCGGAGAAGTTTGATCGCGTGTTCATCGCACTCCATGGTCGCTATGGGGAAGATGGCACTTTGCAAGGCGCGCTGGAGCAGATGGGCATTCCGTACACCGGTCCCGGCGTGCTCGCGTCCGCGATTGCGATGGATAAGGCAATGACCAAGCGGATCTGGCTCTTCAGTGGATTGTCCACGCCACGCTTCGAGATGCTCTCTGCGGGCAGCGACTGGAAAGCTATAGCTGCCAAGCTCGGCTTACCACTCATTGTGAAGCCGGCGCATGAAGGGTCAACGCTGGGCCTGACCAAGGTCACCTCCGCTGACCAGCTGCCGACAGCGTACGCACTCGCTGCGAAATTTGACAAGGCAGTGATGGCCGAGGAATTCATCAGTGGCATGGAGCTGACCTGTCCGGTGCTCGGTGCTGGCGACAGCGCGCGCGCGCTGCCAGTAGTGCGCATCGTTGCACCGGAAGCAAACTACGACTATCAGAACAAGTATTTTTCGGACGAGACGAAATATCTGTGCCCCAGTCAGCTGCCAGAGGCGCTGGAAAAGCAGGTGCAACAACTGGTGCTCGACAGCTATCGCACGATCGGCTGCCGCGGTTGGGCGCGCGCCGACGTGATGATCCGTGAATCTGACAATCAGCCTTTCCTGCTGGAGATAAACACTTCGCCGGGTATGACAGGGCATTCGCTGGTACCGATGTCAGCGGCTGCATCAGGCATGCCTTATGAACAGTTATGCGTAGAGATCTTGCGCATGGCGGCGCTGGATTTGCAGGTATCGAAGGATTGGGCGCCGCCGGGTGCTGCCTGATGACTGAAGCTAAAAAGATCTGCTGAAAAAACGAGAAATACGAAACACTACACAAAAAAGATAAGGCAACAAGAGGAAAACCGGTATGTGGCATGACATCAGGACTCTAAACATCATTACCCGGGCCATGCTCGGCGCGCTGATGCTTTGCCTGCTGTTTGCTGGTTACCGATGGTTATCGCTGCAGCCTTTCTTTGATGTGCGTGTGGTGAGAGTGCAGGGGGTTGATGGAGCGCCCTTACGCTATGTGGATGCGGCGACAGTACGTAGTGCGGCGTTACCCCGGATACGCGGCAATTTTTTCACTGCCGATCTGGGTGCAGTGCAAGCAGCTTTTGAAACCGTGCCCTGGGTGCAGCGCGCGTCAGTGCGTCGCGAATGGCCGAACAAGCTGATTGTTTCGGTGGATGAGTATGAGGTGCTGGGTACCTGGGGTGAGCAGGACGATCGCTTGTTGTCAGTGGATGGCTATTTATTCACTGCCAATCTGGATGAGGCCGAGGCTGAGGGACGTCTGCCTCAGCTGGCAGGGCCGGATGACAGTGCGCACGAAGTGGCAGCGCGATTAATCGATCTGCGCACCTGGCTGGCCCCAGTGAAACTATCCCCGCGTACGCTGACGCTGTCAAAGCGCTATGCATGGACAGCGCGGCTGGATAACGGTGTCACGCTCAAGCTGGGCAGGGTGCATGACCGCGCAGCACTGAAGCGACGTATCGACCGCTTTGTGCTCGCGTATCCGCGACTGGCGTCGCAGCTCGCAGGAAGAATAGAGAGCGTGGATATGCGCTACCCGAACGGGCTCGCGTACCGGATGCGCGGCCAGTCGGCGCCCAGCGCGCCGGCGGCAAAGGAAGAAGAGGCTGCGTAAAACAGCAGTACGGAGCACTGCGTTAACGCATGAAGAAGCAGTAAACAGGAATACCAACTTTGAAAAAACTATGACAAAAGACGCGACAAACCTGATCGTCGGACTCGATATCGGCACGTCGAAGGTGGTGGCCGTCGTCGCGGAAGTGCTGCCTAACGGGCGGCATGAAGTGATCGGTCTCGGCCAGCATGACTCCAAGGGGCTGAAGAAGGGCGTGGTGGTCAATATCGAAGCTACTGTCGAATCGATACAGCGCGCGCTCGAAGAGGCCGAGCTGATGGCGGACTGTCAGATCCGCAATGTGTGGACGGGAATCGCCGGCAGCCATATTCGCAGCTTCAATTCCAGTGGGATGGTTGCGATCAAGGACAAGGAAGTCAACGCTACCGATGTGGCGCGTGTCATCGAGACTGCGAAGGCGGTCAATATTCCGACCGATCAGCAGCTGCTGCATACCGTGCCGCAGGAATTCATTGTCGACAATCAGGAAGACGTGCGTGAGCCCATCGGCATGAGCGGCATACGTCTTGAGGTCAAGGTCCATATCGTCACTGGTGCGGTATCGGCGGTGCAGAACATCGTCAAGTGCGTGCGTCGCTGCGGTCTGGAAGTGACTGATCTGATTCTTCAGCCCATGGCGTCTGCAGATTCCGTGCTGACCGCCGACGAAAAGGAGCTGGGCGTGGTGCTCGTCGATATTGGTGGCGGCACGACGGATGTGGCGATATTCACCGAAGGTGCGATACGCCATACGGCGGTCATACCGATTGCCGGCGACCAGATCACAAATGACATTGCGATGGCGCTGCGTACGCCGACCGCGGAAGCGGAAGAAATCAAGGTTCGTTACGGCATCGCCAAACAGGTGCTTGCAGATCCCACGGATGTATTCGACGTGCCGGGTCTGGGTGACCGTGGCGCGCGCACGCTGTCCCGTCAGGCACTGGCGGCCGTTATCGAGCCTCGCGTTGAAGAACTGTTTTCGCTGGTGCATCAGGTCGTGCGCGAGTCCGGCTATGAGGAAGTGCTCTCGTCCGGCATCGTACTGACCGGTGGCAGCGCGCTGATGCCCGGTATCGCTGAACTGGCAGAAGACATTTTCCTCAAGCCTGCGCGGGTCGGCACCCCCGACTACAACGGTCAGCTGGCCGATGTTGTGCGCAGCCCCCGATATTCGACAGTGCTGGGGCTGCTGATGGAGGCCAAGCGTCAGTATCTGCGCGGTCAGGTCGTCGTCCGTCAAGGCGGTTCAGCAAAAGCAGTATGGCAGCGAATGAAGGAATGGTTCCTGGGGAATTTCTGACAGGAGCCAGTGGATGAAGCAGTGAATGGGGAAGAAAGCAAGGCAGTGAATACAGCAGCATGTAGCAGTGCGGGATAACGTGGCGAACCATCACAGATCGCGTGCCCGTAAAGGAGACGGAGTTTTGTATCAATGCGCAGTTGTCAGTTGCTAGCCGCCACGCCATGTGATGGCTAACGACTGGAAACTGCATCACCAAGGGAGCAAATTATGGAAATCGATATGCTGGAAACAACAAAAGGCACGATCATCAAAGTGGTCGGTGTCGGTGGTGCGGGCGGTAACGCAGTGCAGCACATGATCAACAAGGGCGTATCGGGCGTCGAATTCATCGTCGCCAACACGGATGCGCAAGCCTTGCACAATTCCAAGGCGCATAACGTGATCCAGATCGGCGAATCCGGCCTCGGCGCCGGCATGAAGCCTGCACTCGGACGCCAGCTGGCGGAAGAGACCCGCGAGCGTATCGAAGATTCATTGCGCGGCGCGCACATGGTCTTCATCGCCGCTGGTATGGGTGGCGGTACCGGCACCGGCGCTGCTCCCGTTGTTGCGCAGGTCGCCAAAGAGCTGGGTGCGCTGACGGTTGCCGTGGTCTCCAAGCCTTTCACCTACGAAGGCAAGAAGTGCATGGATATCGCCAACGAAGGTCTGGAAGAGCTTGGCAAGCATGTCGATTCTCTGATCGTCATTCTCAACGAGAAGTTGGAAGAGATCTATGAAGATGACAGTATGGTCGAGTGGCTGCAGCACGCTGATGATGTGCTCAACAACGCTGTCGCGGGTATCGCCGAGATCATCAATGTGCCAGGTCACATCAACGTTGACTTCAATGATGTGAAGACCATCATGGCCGAGCAGGGCAAGGCGATGATGGGCACGGCGGTGTCGTCGGGCGTGGATCGTGCGCGCATCGCCGCCGAGCAGGCAATCGCTTCGCCACTGCTGGACGGTATCGATCTTTCCGGTGCACGTGGTGTGCTGGTGAACGTAACCGGCAGCCGTTCGCTCAAGGGCAAGGAGATCAAGGAAGTCATGGCCACCGTGCGCGCATTCGCTGCAGAAGACGCATCGATCGCTCAGGGTATCGCCTATGACGAATCCATGGGCGAAGAAATCCGCGTGACTGTGGTCGCCACCGGCCTTGGCCGCGCGCGCCGCACACCGCAGCTGGTTTCCAATCCGGTCGCAGTACAGCGCACGGGTACCTATAACGAGCCCATCTCGGGTGGCGATGCGGTGCCGGGTGCGAACCAGACATTCGACCCCATCCGCACGCCCGCGGTGTGGCGCCGAGAGTCGGCTTCCGAAACCGTTCGCGCGATGGAGCGTAATGGCACGGAAACTTACGATATCCCGGCGTTTTTGCGCAGGCAGGCTGATTAGGGAAAACCTTGAGAGATCCGCGTTGCAGGGCGAGCCAGCGCAGCTGTGCGACGCGGGGATCTGTGAAATCTAAGGGGTGAACCTGGTTTCTCTGCCGACGAGGTAACTGCTTGTCTGATCGGAAGCTTTATAACAACCATCCCGGTCTGCAAGAAAATGGCAGGCAAGGCATACTAAGCGTCAAGAAACCGCGTCCGATGGCGACATCCGGACGCGGTTTTCTTTCCCCTTTTGCTATCCCCCCATTTTCTGTTGAAAGAAAAGGAAGAAAAAATGACCATCAAAGTCGGAGATCACCTGCCCGAGGGCAAACTTGCTGAATTTATTGAAACCGAAACCGAAGGCTGCACACTCGGCCCGAATACCTTTAACGTTTCCGACCTGGTCAAGGGCAAGACAATTGCCATCTTTGGTTTGCCTGGTGCGTATACGCCGACTTGCTCGGCCAAGCATGTGCCCGGCTATGTTGAGCATCAGAAGGCGCTCAAGGCCAAAGGTGTCGATGAAATCTGGTGCATCTCCGTCAATGATGCATTTGTGATGGGTGCCTGGGGCCGCGACCAGAAGGCCACCGGTATCGTTCGCATGATGGCCGACGGGAATGCTGATTTTTCAAAAGCGATTGGCCTGTCCGCTGACTTCAGTCAGTTCGGCATGGGTACGCGCTCGCAGCGTTATTCGATGCTGGTGAAAGACGGCGTGGTGAAGCAGCTGAATGTGGAGGCGCCCGGCAAGTTCGAGGTATCGAATGCCGAGACTATGCTGGCTCATCTGTAATAGTTAATTTAATCAACCCGCGCGCAGGCCGCAATGATCAGACAACGCACCATCAGTCAGAAAGTGAGCACGACGGGCGTCGGGCTGCATTGCGGCACGCGCGTCGAGCTCACGTTGCGGCCAGCGCCAGTCAACACCGGTATCGTGTTCAGACGAGTTGATGTCAGCCCGCCGGTAGAGCTGCCGGCGAATGCGACTGGCGTGGGCGACACGCGCATGGCGTCAGTGCTGGAAAAAGACGGCGTGCGGGTCTCTACCGTCGAGCACTTAATGTCAGCATGCGCAGGTCTCGGTATCGACAATCTGTATGTTGACCTCACGGCTGAAGAAATACCGATCATGGATGGCTCAGCCGCATCCTTTGTGTTCCTGTTGCAGCAGGCAGGCCGCAGTGAGCAGGATGCAGCAAAAAAATTCATCCGTGTGCTCAAGCCGGTTGAAGTGCGCGAAGGCGAGGGCGCCAGTGAGAAATGGGCCCGGCTGGAGCCTTGCCATGGTTTCCGTCTGAAATTCTTCATCGAATTCAATCATCCCGCGGTGGATGGCAGTGGTCAGACAGCGGAAGTCGATCTGTCATTTGAATCGTATATTCAGGAAATCGCGCGTGCGCGTACCTTCGGTTTCATGCAGGATGTGGAAACTTTGCGCGGCATGGGTCTCGCTCGTGGCGGTTCGCTGGAAAATGCGATTGTGATGGACGAATTTCGCATTCTTAATACGGGTGGCCTGCGCTACCGGAATGAATTCGTACGTCACAAGATTCTCGATGCGATGGGTGATCTGTATCTGATTGGACACCCGTTACTGGCCAGCTATACCGCGCACAAGTCGGGCCATGGTCTGAACAATAAACTGCTGCTTGCATTGCTTGCTGACGATACCGCGTACGACATCGTCACGTTCAATAACGCCGCAGCTGCACCGGCTGCGTATTCGTCGCAGCTGGAACAGGAATGGGCTGCTGCCTGAGTGAATAACACTCACGGATGACCGCTTCCTTGAGCGATCAGCATTCCTCCAGTCAAGAACCCCGCCTCGCACTACTCTCGCTGCTGACGGGGAGCGTGATCTGGGGCTTCACCTGGCTGCCACTCAAATTTTTTGCTGCTGCCGGACTCAACGGCCATGCTGTCTCACTCACTGCTTACGTGCTGGTGGCGCTGGTATCTCTGCCTTTCATCTGGCGTGAGCGACGCCAGTGGCGCCGCGAAACCCACTGGCTGATCCTGATCGGCCTGTGCTTCGGTGTGGCCAATGTTGGTCTGACAATTGCGCTGATGTCAGGCTCGGTGGTGCGGGTGATGCTGCTGTTCTTCCTGTTGCCGGTCTGGGGCGCACTGGGTGGCGCTGCGTTTCTTGGTGAGTCGCTGGATCGCCGCCGCATCTTTGCGGTCGTGCTGTCGCTGCTGGGTGTGTTCGTGATTGTGGGCGGTGTGCGCGTGCTGGATGAACCGCCTTCTGGGGCTGATTTCGCGGCATTGATCGCTGGCATCTGCTACACCGCTGCCGGTATTGCGAATCGCAAGGCGCGCTTGATACCAATGGCCAGCCGCACACTCTCGTCGTTCGCAGGTTGCGCAGTGCTGGCCGTGGCCGGATTGCTGCTGTCCTCGCCCGACATACCTGAATTGCCGGTCATGACATGGCTGCTGCTGGCCGGGTTTGCGTTCTTCTGGTTGCTGGGCGCGGGTTTGTTAACTACCTATGGCGTCACACATGTACAAGCCAGTCGAGCGGCGGTCTTTCAGATTGTGGAGTTGCTGGTGGCGGTGGTATCCGCGGTATTGATGGGTGGCGAAACGCTGACGACGGGGGATTATTTCGGTGGCGCGCTGATTGTTGCGGCAACCATCATTGAGGCTTTGCCCAGACCGGGGTCGCGCGCGAAACTCTGATCAGGAAGCGCGTCGCGCGAGCAACATGCGCAAGGCGTCGCGCAATCCTTCATTGCGTGGGTCGGTATCGAGCGAGGTCTCCAGTGCTGCGAACGAGGCCAGCGCGGCGACGGGCAGCTCGCGTTTTTTTGGCGCCGGGGGTGCAGGCAGGCGTTCCGGCATCACCTGCACTTTCAGCCGGATATCTTCGACCGGCCATCCGTTTTCCCGGAGTCCGGCCGCGAGCCGAGGCAATTGCTGTCTGAGCCGGGTCGCGAGCGCCGCGTTTGGTACTGCAATCTGCAGCAGTCCGTTGTCGAGGTGAACCACCCGGCACGAGGCAAACACCTGAGGTTGCAAGCGTTCACAGCTTTGCTGAAGCTGAGCCAGACGGCTGGCGGTCGGCAGCAGCGCGCTGACCTTTTCCGAGGATTGCAAGAAATCCAACGCTTCTCGTGCGCTCGTGCGCTGCTCCGGGCGGCGAAAAGGCGTGAAATTCGTGGGAAATCGAGACATTCGGCAACCTTAGCACAGGCGCTTTCGCTCCGGTGAGAGTAGTACAGTTGGCAAGAGCCTGCGTGATAGAATCGCGCCTTTGGCTGTCAGGCGGGCGCCTGCAGCAAGCCTCCTTTTCCCGCTAGCCAAGCATGTCCCTACTGACCAAAATTTTCGGCAGTCGCAATCAGCGGCTGCTCAAGAAGCTGCAGAAGACTGTCCGCGATATCAATGCCCTCGAACCCGCGCTGGAGAAGCTGTCGGACGAAGAACTCAAGGCAAAGACTCCAGAACTGAAAGCACGCATTGCTGCAGGTGCCACGACGGACGAGATCCTTCCCGAGGCTTTCGCTGTCTGCCGCGAGGCAAGCAAGCGCATTCTGAAGATGCGCCACTTCGATGTGCAGCTGATCGGCGGCATGGTTCTCCATCAGGGCAAGATCGCCGAGATGGGCACGGGCGAAGGCAAGACGCTGATGGCGACGCTGCCCGCTTATCTGAATGCCCTGACCGGCAAAGGTGTGCATATCGTGACGGTCAACGATTATCTCGCGCAGCGTGATGCCGAGTGGATGGGCAAGTTGTACGGCTGGCTCGGTATGACGACGGGTGTCAATTTGTCGCAGGCGCCGCATGATGTGAAGCAAGCCGCCTATGCCGCTGATATCACCTACGGCACTAACAACGAATTCGGCTTTGACTATTTGCGCGACAACATGGTGCACGATGTTGCCGATCGCGTGCAGCGCGGCCTGTCGTTTGCGATTGTTGATGAAGTGGACTCGATCCTGATCGACGAGGCAAGAACACCGCTGATCATCTCAGGACAGGCGGAAGATCACACTGAGCTGTACCGGAAGATGAATTCGTTGCCGCCCCTGCTGACCTTGCAGATCGGCGAAGAGACGCCGGATGGCAAGGGCGTGGTCGAAGTGCCCGGCGATTACACCAAAGATGAAAAAGCCAACACGGTGCTGCTGACTGAGGCAGGGCATGAGAAGGCCGAGCAGATTCTGACCGAGATGGGTCTCCTGCCCGAGGGCGCGTCGCTTTACGATGCGTCGCACATCACGCTGATTCACCACTTGTACGCCGCACTGCGCGCGCATACGCTGTTCCACAAAGATCAGCAGTACGTGGTACAAAACAATGAAGTCGTGATCGTCGATGAATTCACCGGTCGTCTGATGACGGGTCGCCGCTGGTCCGACGGTCTGCATCAGGCGGTAGAGGCGAAAGAAGGCGTGCGCATACAGCACGAGAACCAGACACTGGCCTCGATCACTTTCCAGAATTACTTCCGCATGTACGGCAAGCTGGCCGGCATGACGGGGACGGCGGACACCGAAGCCTATGAATTCCAGGAGATCTACGGTCTGGAAACGGTGGTCATCCCGCCCAACCGTCCCAGCCAGCGCAAGGATCGTCAGGATCAGGTATTCAAGAATGCCGCAGGCAAATACCGTGCGGTGCTGGCTGACATCCAGGACTGCTACGATCGCGGACAGCCTGTACTGGTCGGCACGACCTCAATCGAAAATTCCGAGCTGATCTCCAAGATGCTCACGCAAGCGCAGCTGCCACACAATGTGCTCAATGCCAAGCAGCATGCGCGTGAGGCAGAGATCATCGCTCAGGCAGGTCGTCCGAAGATGATCACCATCGCAACCAATATGGCCGGTCGCGGTACCGATATCGTCCTCGGCGGCAATGTCGACAAGCAGATTCAGCTGATCGAAGCGGATGATGCTGTCGCTGTCGATGAAAAAGCGAAACGAGCAAAGCAGCTGCGTGACGAGTGGCAGTCGCTGCATGACGGTGTTGTTGCGGCGGGCGGCTTGCACATCATCGGTACCGAGCGTCACGAATCACGTCGTATCGACAACCAGCTGCGTGGCCGTTCCGGCCGCCAGGGCGATCCGGGTTCCTCACGTTTCTATCTGTCGCTGGACGATTCTCTGCTGCGCATCTTCGCGGGCGATCGTGTGCGCGCCGTGATGGAACGCCTGAACATGCCGGAAGATGAACCCATCGAGGCTGGCATCGTGTCGCGTTCCATCGAGTCCGCACAGCGCAAGGTTGAGGCGCGCAACTTCGATATCCGCAAACAGCTGCTCGAATATGATGACGTCGCCAACGATCAGCGCAAGGTCATTTACAACCAGCGCAATGAACTGCTCGAAGCACAAGACATGGCCGAGATCAGCCAGGCGTTGCGTCACGGCGTGTTCATCGATCTGTTCCGTCTGCATGTGCCGGAAGAGTCGATGGAAGAACAGTGGGATCTGGAAGGTTTGCAATCCGTGCTGGCAGCGGAGTGGCAGCTCGGCTTGCCGCTGACCGAGATGCTGAAGAACGAACCCCAGCTATCCGATGAAGAGCTGATCGAACGCGTACTGCACGCGGCGGACACTGTGCACCAGGCGAAGGTTGACATGGTCGGACAGGATTCGTTTGGGGGTTTCGAGCGCAGCGTAATGTTGCAGAGCATTGATTCGCACTGGCGCGAGCACCTTGCCGCGCTGGACCATCTGCGTCAGGGCATTCATCTGCGCGGTTATGCGCAAAAGAATCCGAAGCAGGAGTACAAGCGAGAAGCTTTCGAGCTCTTTGCGCAAATGCTCGACCTGATCCGCAATGATGTCGTTCGCATGGTGATGACGGTGCGCGTGCAGTCGCAGGAAGAGATCGCGGCCGCCGAAGAGCAGATGTCGCATCCGCACCTGGAGAACGTGCACTACCAGCATCGTGATTTCAATCCGGCGCTGGCGCCGGAAGAACTGCTCGCTCCCTCTGATGAGGCGCAGTCAGCACAGGGCGATGGCATGGCCAAGGTCGGACGCAATGATCCCTGCCCCTGTGGCAGTGGGAAGAAATTCAAACAGTGCCACGGCAGGCTGGCGTGATGACACAGGTCGATGGATAGCCGACCTCCAACACTGAGTAAAGACACCCAACCCCGGCTTCTGCCGGGGTGACGTTTTAAGGCGTACGGAATTTGATTCGTCATTCCGGCGCAAGCCGGAATCCATGGTCGCTCTGGCAGCTTGCCTGAGTCTGGCGATGGTCTTCATTGAACAAGGTAATTCACCTTTTGACCCCACAGGCATCTTCATGGCAGTCAATCTCCCTCTACCCATTCCATCCAATCTAACACCTGTCAAAGGTATACAGCTGGGCTATGCCGAAGCCGGTATCAAGAAGCCCGGCCGCAAAGACGTGCTGCTGATGACGCTGGCGCCCACCGCCACTGTCGCGGGTGTGTTCACAACGAATCGCTTTTGTGCAGCGCCGGTGCAAGTCTCGAAGCAGCATCTGGCAAGCGGCAAAGGCATCAGGGCTTTGGTGATCAATACCGGTAATGCGAATGCAGGAACTGGCGAGCCGGGGCTCGCCAATGCTCATCGCACCTGCGATGCGGTGGCAAAGCTGCTTGGCTGCGCTGCTGAACAGGTGCTGCCATTTTCGACGGGTGTGATTCTTGAGCCCTTGCCTGTCGATCGCATCATCGCTGGCCTGCCCAATGCACAGGCTAATCTGAAAGAAGATAACTGGTACTACGCCGCGGAATCCATCATGACGACGGATACGCAGCCGAAAGCGGCATCGCGCACGGTGAGCATCCAGGGAAAGCAGGTGACACTGACCGGTATTTCCAAGGGTGCGGGCATGATCAAGCCGAACATGGCGACCATGCTCGGTTATGTGGCCTGTGACGCGGCGGTATCACAGCCTTTGCTGGAACAGATGGTGAGGCATGCCGCCGACGCCTCGTTCAACTGCATCACTATCGACGGTGATACATCCACGAATGATTCCTTCATGCTGATCGCAACGGGTGCGGGCGAGCTGCAAGTTGACGATGCGAACTCTCCTGAATACAAGGCACTGGAGGTCGCGGTGACCAGCCTGTCGCAGGAGCTGGCACAGATGATCGTACGCGATGGCGAAGGCGCGACCAAGTTCATCACGGTGCAGATCGAGCAAGGGCGCAATGCGGAAGAATGCCGCAAGATCGCTTATGCGATTGGTCATTCGCCGCTGGTGAAAACCGCTTTCTTCGCCTCTGATCCGAATCTTGGCAGGATTCTCGCTGCCATCGGCTATGCGGGGGTCACTGATCTCGATGTGAGCCAGCTGGATTTATACCTTGATGATGTCTGGGTGGCGAAGCAGGGTGGTCGCAACCCTGACTATCGCGAAGAAGAGGGTCAGCG
>JACCEC012142350.1_pt1 | contig 11752 bp, 14 predicted proteins | sample 7450121 | NCBI WGS metagenome assembly JACCEC01 (sample SAMN15323455, study PRJNA562643) | freshwater metagenome | isolation source: river surface water | place: USA:Blue River Watershed | collected 2017-08-18 | reverse complement strand
CAAAAAAACTCTCGGCGATCTTCCCCAAGGGCGAGGACGAATGATCGGACTGGAAGATCGCCGCCAGATGGCTGCCCTGATCCAGGAGGCGCACGGCAACGGCGCGCGCCTGCAGCAGGCCTGCGAGGCGGTGGGCATCACGGTGCGCACGCTGCAGCGCTGGCAGGACGACGAGGGCCTCATCAAGCCCGACGCCCGTCCCGAAGCGGTGCGCCCCACACCCGGCCATGCGCTGAGCGAGGCCGAACGTGCCGAGGTGCTGCGCGTGGCCAACGAGCCGCGCTTTGCCGACCTGCCGCCGGCGCGCATCGTGCCGGCGCTGGCCGACGAGGGTCGCTATCTCGCCAGCGAATCGACCTTCTGCCGCCTGCTGCGTGCCCACGGCCAGAACGCCCACCGTGGCCGCGCCAGGGCGCCACAGGCCAGCCGCAAGCCGACCACGCACATCGCCCAGGGCCCGCGCCAGGTCTGGTGCTGGGACATGACCTATCTGCCGACCCAAGTCGCCGGACGCTGGTACTACCTCTACCTGATCCTGGACCTCTACAGCCGCAAGATCGTGGGCTGGGAAGTCCACGCAGACGACGACTCCACCCACGCCTCGCATCTGGTGCACCGCACCGCGCTGTCCGAAGGCATCGCCGCCCTGGACGCCAAGCCCGTGCTGCACGGCGACAACGGCTCCACGCTCAAGGCCACCACGGTGCTGTCCATGCTCAACTGGCTCGGCGTCAAGCCCTCGTACTCGCGCCCCCGCGTGAGCGATGACAACGCCTTCGTCGAGTCGCTGTTCCGCACCGCCAAGTACCGCCCGCAATTCCCGGTGCGCGGCTTCGGCGATCTGGCGCAGGCCCGAGAGTGGGCGGCGGACTTCGTGCACTGGTACAACCACGAGCACCTGCACAGCGGCATCCGCTACGTCAGCCCGGCCGCACGACATGAAGGGCGTGACCGCGAGATCCTCGCGGCCCGCCATGAGGTCTACGAGCAGGCTCGGCAGCGCCATCCGGCGCGCTGGCGTCGGCATACGCGCAACTGGCAGCCCATCGGGGCCGTCACGCTCAACCCCGAGCGCGATTCTGTCGTCAAGGCTGCCGTTTGGAATCACGATAAACAGCCGATGGCTGCATGAACGAGGCGACAACTACCTTGACGCGCGCCGACGGCTGGGGATGGGGAATAACCATGAGCTTGCCGGATCTCCAGCCCATGGTTCGCGCGCAGTTCTTCCACGAAGGCAGGGCGGGTTTCCGGGGGCAACTCCGCCCAGGTTTGTGCCGACAGTACTGCCAGACCGGCTAGGTCATCTGCCGCACGTCGCGCGAGTGGCACGACCAGCAGGGCCAGGAGCACGACAACCAGCACCAACTCCAGTACAACGAATGCAACCGTCAGCCTGAAGGTGTGCTGTTGCACCAGGTTACGGCGGGGATTCATGCCCGCTCACCTTCCGGGTTGAACAGGTATCCCTCGCCGCGCACGGTGCGGATGTAGCGCGGCGACGCCGGGCCGGATTCGATTTTCCGGCGCAGTCGCGTCACCCGGTTATCGATGCTGCGATCCAAGGCATCGCGCTCGTAGCCCTTGAGCAGGCTGATGAGCATGTCGCGCGACAGGACCCGAAACGGTCGCCTGACCAGCGCCTCCAGCAGCTCAAACTCGGCCGTAGTCAATTCAATGTCCTGCTCATCCCGCTTGAGGGTGCGCGCCGCCGTGTTGAGGCGGAACGGGCCAAACGTCAGGATGTCAAGCGCTGGTTGCGTCACGAGCGTGATCGAGGGGCCGGCGGATGGCCTTTCTGTCGCGTGTGGCGCTGGGGGATGACGGCGCAACAAGGCGCGCAAGCGCGCAAGCAACTCGCGCGGACCAAACGGCTTGGGCAGGTAGTCGTCAGCACCGACCTCCAGTCCGATGATACGGTCCATTTCCTCGCCACGGGCTGACAGCATGAGGATCGGAATGTCCCAATGAGACTTGATGAAGCGGGTCAGCGACAGGCCGTCCTCCCCCGGCATCATCAGATCCAGCACCAGCACGTCCGGGTGCGCCTCGGTCAGCATCTGGCGTAGCGGCACACCGCCTTCGGCCGCGCTGACCTGAAAACCGTTCTGGCCCAGGTAGGTACTGAGTAATTCGCGAATGTCGGCATCGTCATCGACGATCCAGACCAGGGGGGCTGAGGATTGAGTCATGCTGGAAGTTTAGGCCTGGATTGTCTTGCTCCATGGTTTTAGCAGACGCGGATACAAACCGCGACACACAGCGACATATCGCGAATTTCCCGCACGTTGCTGGCATGAGTCTGCGACAAGCGAAGCGCACGATACATCCATCGAACACGACACACCATGAAAGCTCTGCTCAACACCACTTTACTGGGATTGATGCTGACGGTTCAAACCGCAAGTGCTCAAACGGCTGAAACGCTTCAACCAGAAGCCGAAAAGCCACGCTTGAACCTGAATTTGCCTCGGCTTGCGTTGCGGGCAGCACCAACCCAAACTTTGGCATGGCCAGAGCGGACTCGTACCGATCAGAGGCAACGCCTGCCCTATGGCAGTGGCTATGAGTCACGCCAAGAAGGGCGTTCTGGGTCAGGTCAGCGTTCACCTGTGATGGGTGGGCGAGATGCCGGTCGTAGTCGGTAAAACATTTCTCATGTTCACAGAAAGGAAACGCCATGAAAAAAGCACACCACTCCCATCCTAGCAAGGATCACGGCCACTCTTCCGCCGTGAAACCGCATCACGCCGATACCTCGGACGCGCAAATCGTCTCCACTGAGTACACACAGGATGATTTGGCACAACTGCTGTACATGTTGGAAGAAGAAAAACTGGCTGGCGACGTTTACGAAGCCTTGTACGAGCAAACCGGCATCAAAACCTTGAACCAGATTGCCGCTTCAGAAGACAAGCATTTCGACAGCTTACTAACACAAGCCGAACAACTGGGCTTGTCTGTCGATGGCATTCTGGCTTTACCAGAGGGACAGTACACAGATCCGGCATTACAAGCCCTGTTCGACAACTTGATGCTTAGCGCAAGCCCCTCGACCACGGCCGCCTTGGAAGTGGGGGTAGCGATTGAGGCCACCGACATTGCCGATTTGCAAGCAGCCAGTGATGGGTTGGATGGAACACTGTTGGGGGATGTCTATGACCAACTGTTGCTGGGCTCCATCAATCATCTGAATACGTTTGAAAGTTTGTTGGCTTAAAAAGGAGTGACCATCATGAAAAACTGGAAACAACTCACCATTCTGGCCGCGCTCGCGGGTTTGACAGCGGTAGCACATGCACAGGGCAGTGGGCAGGGCAAGATGCACCAGTATGGCGCATCGGGTACACAGCCGTCGGTGCAAGGTGGGCACCAGGGGGGTGGCCAAGGCGATCAGGCCCGCATGCAGGCTCGTTCCCAAGACGGGACTCAGATCGGCGGCGAGGCTGCCTTGCGTGAGCGCATGCATACCCACACGGGCGCTGCTACCTCTACGACCAGTACCACCACGGTGGCACAGTAATTCCAGACACATCCAGGTTCAGGTGAGTCCGTTTCACCCGAACCGGCAGGGGTAGCCATGAAGAATTCACGCCACATATGGTTCGCATTGGCCGCCATGGCCGCGACGCCCGGTTTTGCGCAAGAAGTCGGCAAGGTGCTGTCATCGACGCCGATCGTGCGCCAGGTGGCAGTGCCGCGCCAGGTCTGTCGCACCGAAACCGTGGCGATGCAGGAACCCAAGTCGGGAGCCGGCGCGCTGATGGGGGCAATCGCTGGCGGTGCGATTGGCAATGCCATCGGGGATGGCGGTGGCCGGGCCGTCGCCACCATGCTGGGCATAGTCGGTGGTTCCGCACTGGGTGACCAGCTCGAGAACCAGCCCGCGCCGCAACTGCAGCAGGTGCAGCGCTGCGACTGGCAGCAGGTCTACGAGAACCAGCCTGCCGGTTACCGGGTGGTCTATGAGTATTCCGGCAAACAGTACACCGTGGAGTGGCCAACCGAATCGGGTGCCACCATACCACTGCAGGTCAGTCCGGCCATGGCTGTCAGTTCTGCACCGACTGCCGTCATCAGCCCTGCCGAGCCGATCGTCGTGCGGCAGGCGGTGTACGCACCGTACAGCGCCCCGGTACGGATTTACCTAGGACCAGGTCGCTGGCCAGGCTTTTATGGCCATCACTGAGACCAGCCCTCTAGCATTCCAAGGACATGAAATGAAAAAGGGGTCGCTTCAGAATGGCTATGTTGGGCTCTGTTGCACTTCAGATTTGAATCCGCCCCGTCCAGCCAGTCGTCGCCTGAGCCCCTGTAAGCTTCCGTCATGAGCGACCGAGTCAGGCCCGAGCCCGCCAAGTACAAGACCACCAACTGGCGGCGCTACAACCAGGCCTTGAAGTCGCGCGGCGCGTTGATGATCTGGGGTAAAACAAGCAGTCGTGTCACCAGCCGCCAATTGACCTGGCCGGCACTCAGCCGCAGCTCACCACGCCGACGAGGGGGATCAGGCTCGGGCTTCTTTCTCGTGATCAGTGCGAAGGACTGGCCTGGAGCGGCGGCGACCCAGTTGCAGGTCGGTCAGGCTGGCATAGAGCGGCCGGCTGACCAGGCGCGAAATGCCGCTGGCGATCATGGCGCAGGCCATCAGACTCAGCACCAGTTGGTAGCCGTCGACCATCTCCATCACGATGATGAAAGCCGTCATCGGCGCCTGGGTCACGGCGGCCAGGAAACCAGCCATGCCGAGCGCGATCAGCGTCGGCGCATCGAAGTGACCCGTTAGCTGCGCGATGTCGCTCCCTAGTGCGCCGCCGAGCGCCAGCGCCGGCGCAAAGATGCCGCCTGGCGCGCCCGACCAGGCGGTGATCCAGGTCGCGGCAAACTTGAGCAGCAGGTAGAGGCCGCCCATCTCGCCTGCGTCACTGCCTTCGAGCAGCTCGCGCGTGTGGGAGTAGCCGCTGCCGAAGGTCGCCCCACCCGTGACCAGGCCGATCACCGCCACCGCCAGTCCGCAACCCGCCGCGAAGCGAACCGGATAGCGCTGGCGCCAGCGCGTGAAACGGTCGTTCGACAAGCCCGACAGCGAACGCGTCAGCAGCCTGGCGAACAGGCCGCCGAGTAACCCGCAGCCGAGCGCCACCAGCAGCCCTGGCCCGAGCAGGGCCCAGCTGACGGGCTGGACCCGGATCATGCCGAAATAGGTCGAGTTACCATAGACCGAGACCCCCATCAGGCCAGCCAGCACGATCGCGGCCATGATCAGGCCGTTGCTGCGCTGCTCGGGCCGGCGCGACAGCTCCTCGATCGCGAACATGATGCCGCCCAGCGGCGTGTTGAAAGCCGCCGCGATGCCGGCCGCGCCACCCGCGATCAGCAGGCCCTGCTCCGAGACCGCGCTGCGCGCGGGCAGGAAGCGGCGCGCGGCATGCATGACACCGGCCCCGATCTGCACCGACGGCCCCTCGCGGCCCAGCGACAAGCCACCGAGCAGGCCGGCCGCCGTCAGCAGCAGCTTGGCCAAGGTCAGCCGGACAGAGACATAGAGCCCGCGCCAGCGTGGCTCGAGCTCGGGATGGAGTGCCGCCATCACCTGCGGAATGCCCGATCCCGCCGCACCCGGCGCCCATAAGCGCGTGGTCCAGACCACCGTCGCCGTGCACAGGGGCGTCCAGATCAGGGGCAGCCAGGGCAGGCCCGATCGGGCCTGCTGGAACAGCTCGAAGGCCTGCTCGGTGAGCCAAGTGAAGGCGACCACGGTCAGCCCGGACAGGCTGCCGAAAGTCAGCACCACCGCCCGGGTCTGCCAGAGGTCGCGGTCGCTGAGCTCGGCACGCAGGGCATTGACGATATGGGGGTCGGAGCTCATGGCATCGGGTCTTGGAAAGGAGTAGGCGGCAGCCTGCAGCCAGGCAAGTCATCCATGGCATCAAGCGATGTCGATTTTACAATATATATTTGTGCAAATATAATAGATGTCCATTCCCGTCGCCTGACGAAGGCAATCGAAGACAAGCAGGAGAAACGCATGATGAAAATTGGACTGATGGGCTACGGCAAAGCTGGTAAGGCAGTGGCCAACGTGCTGGCGAACGACCCACGCTACCAACTGTGCTGGGTCATGCGGCGCAGCTCAAGCCACTCCGCACACCTCGAAGACCAGCCACAGATACCGGTGGTCGGACTGGCGGGTCTGGATATGGGTGATTGGCTGAACCAGCATCCGGTCGATGCGATCGTCGACTTCTCGCAGGCCGACTCGGTCTACCTCTATGGCCAGGAACTGCGTCGGCGCGGCATCATGCTGGTCAGCGCGATCTCGGCCTATTCGCCCGAGCATCTGGACTACCTGCGCGAGCTCGGCCGCGACACCCGGGTGATGAGCTCGCCCAATATCACGCTGGGCATCAACTTCCTGCTGCTGGCGGCCAAGCTGCTGCGCGGCATCGCGCCGTTTGCCGACGTCGAGATCGTCGAGCAGCATTTCCGGGAGAAGCCCGAAGTCTCGGGTACGGCGCGCAAGATCGCCGAGACGCTGGAGCTGCAGGACGATCGCGTCACCTCGCTGCGGGTGGGCGGCATCGTCGGCCACCACGAGGTGATCTTCGGCTTTCCACACCAGACCGTGCGGCTGATCCACGACTCGATCCGGCGCGAAGCCTTCGGCACCGGCGCTGCCTTCGCGCTGCAGGAACTGGCCGAATGCGACAAGGGCCTCTACAGCTTCGATGACCTGCTGCTGCACAAAATCCGCCAGCATCTGCTGTCGAAGGCATGACAATGGGGCATCATCGCAGACTTGCCAACCAGAGCTTCTCGCACCGTGCCAGCCTCATCGACTATCGACTCGGACCCCTCTAGTCGCCAAACCGCGAGCCCGGAGCAAGCGGCCCTGGTACTGCGGCAATTCCGCGTGGTGTTCAATGCGGTACGCAGCCATTTCCAGCAGGTAGAGAAGCGGGTTGGCCTCGGCGGCGCCCAGGTCTGGGCTCTCAGCGTTGTCAAGCAGCAGCCTGGCGTGGGCGTCAACGAGCTCGCGCGCGCGATGGACATCCACCAGTCGACAGCCAGCAACCTGGTGCGCCAGTTGGTCAAGAGCGGGCTGATCCGCAGCACCAAGTCCACCGTCGATCGGCGCGGGGTTCTGCTCCATATCGAGCCGGCTGGCGAGCTGCTGCTGCAGGGCGCCCCGGGACCCTACGAGGGCGTGCTGCCTGAGGCGCTGCAGCAACTGTCGCCAGAGACCCTGTCCCAGCTACAGCAGAACCTGGGCCAGCTGATCCTGCTGCTGCAGGCTGACGAACAGGCGGGTGGCATTCCGCTGGCCGAACTCTGATCCGGCGCCTGCTCAGTCGCCATCGCGCGGCACCAGCATGGGCGGAATCGCTTCCGATTTGATCAACATGATGAATGACCTGCGGAAACGACCAGCATGCTCATGATCTGGCTCCAGTTTGTCCTCTGCAGCGCAATGATAAGCTTGGCAGGCATACAACTGATCCGCTACGGCGACGCGATCGCGAGCCGGACCGGCATGACGCGCAGCTGGATCGGCATGTTCCTGGTCGCCTCGGTGACATCCCTGCCCGAGCTGGTCACTGGCTTGAGCTCGGTCACGGTTGCCCAGGCGCCCGACATGGCGGTGGGCGACGTCCTGGGCAGCTGCGTCTTCAACCTGGCGATTCTGGCGGCCATGGACATTGGCTTCAGAAAAGCCCCCCTCTACTCACTGGCTGATCACGGCCACCTGATATCGGCAGGCTTTGGCGTGATTCTGCTGGCCACTACCGCGCTGATCCTGCTCCTGGCCCAACAGCACATGCTGCCCACGCTGGCACACGTCAGTCTGGGCAGCCCCCTGATCCTGGGGCTCTATGCGCTGGCGATGCGGGCCATCTACCTGGCCGAGAAGCGACGCTCCGCCCCCGGAGAAGAACCGGACACCTCGACCCCATCCCTGCGCACCGCCCTGACGGGCTATTCGCTGGCCTCGATGGTGGTGGTGGCCTGCGGGGTCTGGCTGCCACTGATCGGGGTGGAACTGGCCAGGGTCATGGGCTGGTCGAACTCGCTGGTCGGCACGATGTTCGTGGCGCTGGCCACCTCAGTACCCGAGCTCGCCACCACGCTGGCTGCGCTGCGTATCGGTGCCATTGACCTGGCGATAGGGAGCCTGCTGGGCAGCAACCTGTTCGACGTGCTGATCCTGGCTCTTGACGATGTGGCCTACCTCCCAGGCGCCTTGTACGCCGACGTCTCCGGGCTGCACGCCGCCACCGCCCTGATTGCCTGCATCATGAGTGGCGCCGTCGTGGTCGGTCTTGCCTACCGGCCGACCAGACGCGTGCGACATATCGGGAGCTGGGCCAGCCTGGCGCTGGTACTGCTCTACCTGGTCAATGGACTTTTGCAGTACTTGCACAGCGCATGAGCCCGGATCAGTCCCGGCAGTGTTAGATTCGTACAAATCTATATTGACGTTGACTCCATGCTGCCCCTTGCTCAAGGGCTGCCGTGAATCCCACACCGATGACCCACCAGGCCATACTGACCGCTTCCCTGTTCCTGCTGCTCGCCTTCGGCATTGACCGGCTGAACCGTTCGACCGGAATCCCGTCGGTGGTGGTGCTGATCGCCACCGGTCTGCTGGGCAAGCCGGCGCTGTCCTATTTCGGTCTCGAAATGAGCGGGCTGGACGCCGCCGTGCCCGTGATCGGCACCGTGGGCCTGGTCCTGATCGTGCTGGAAGGAGCTTTCGACCTCCAGTTGCGCCGCGACAAGCTGGGCACTGCGGCGGCGGCCTTCGTCGCAGCCAGCCTGGGCTTTGTCCTGTGGACCGCGGTCTTCGCGCTGCTGGCCGCGGCGGCCCTGCCGCTGGACACCGTCCAGGCCCTGCTGCTCGCGATTCCGTTTGCCGTCATCAGCAGCGCCGTCGCCATACCGAGCAGCAGTTTCCTGCCTGCACGCGGCCGGGAGTTCGTCATCTACGAGAGCACGGTCTCGGACATCATCGGCATCCTGGTCTTCTTCGCCCTGCTCGGATCGGATGGAACCTTGATGGGGGCACTCAGCAGCTTTGCCGGCGGTGGAGCCTTGTCGCTGCTGCTCGGCGCTTTCTGCGCGATCGGCCTGTTGGTGGCACTGATGCATCTGGACGGCCATATCCGCTTCATTCCGCTGCTGGCGGGTCTGTTCGCGCTCTACGCTGGCGGCAAACTGCTGCACCTGTCGCCACTGATCATGGTGCTGATGTTCGGGCTGGTGCTCAACAACCCGGACCTGCTCGGACGCTGGGGCTGGACACGCTCGATCGTGGCAGCCCCTGGCTACAGCACGACGGTGCGCGAATTCAAGGGACTGACCGCCGAGCTGACCTTTGCGGTGCGCGGCTTTTTCTTCATCCTGCTCGGCTACTGGACCGATCTGTCGGGGTTCGCCCAGGTCGAGGCCTGGCTGGTGGCCAGCCTGGCGCTGCTGGGCACCTACGGCGTTCGCTACCTCATCCTGCGATTGCTGCGCATCGAGCTGGCTGATCCGCTGACCTGGATCGCGCCACGCGGCCTGATCACGGTTCTGCTTTACCTGAGCACCAAGGGGGTGGTACCGGTTCCTCCCTATCTCGACGGTGCCGTGATGCTGGTCGTGCTGGCATCGGCCCTGGCGATTGGGCTGGGCCGGTTCCAGCTGGCCAAGCAAGTAACCGGCGCCAGCGCTGCCCGCTAGGGCCTGGTAACGCAATCAAAGAGCCTCGGCGATGAGGGACACGGTGATGAAGGCCCGAGGGTGGAAGAACTGCGAGCGGCTGCTCAACACCAGCCTGCAGTTCGTCCATCTAGCCTTCTTGGGCTCTTGCTCAGAAGACTTTGAACACGATCTCAGTGGGTGTAGACAGAATCAACCGTCAAGAGCCAACCTGCGCAGGAGGACCTGGGCATGAGCAAACCAGACCCATGCGGTGGAGGCAGCGAGCTTTCGCGTGATGCATCACAAGGCGACGGTAGCGCTCGCCCCAGGCGTGGGCGCGTTCGACTACCCCGCGCTTGTGCAAGGGCACGAAGCCCTTGGACACCTCAAGAACAGGCCGGGTAGACTGCGTGTCGTGGAAGACGCGGACGTGGCCGTTGGCGGGGTGGCGCACCAGCTGCACGTCCAGGCAATGGGTCGTCTGCAGTGTCTAGGCACATGCGCCGCTGTAGGCGCCATCGACGAACAGCACCTTGAGCGAGGGCAGCTTGGCGCAAGCCTGCGCGACGACGGCAGGAGCTCCATCGCGGTCCTGCACGCTGGCGGCGGTGACCGTCACCGCCAGCAGCATACCGAGTGTGTCGACCACCAAATGGCGCTTGCGCCCCTTGACTTTCTTGCCGACATCGAAGCCCGCTTCGCCTCCCTGCGGCGAGTGAGGGGTGGCTTGGGAATCCAGCAGGCCGCGCTGGGCTTAGCCTGGCGCCCAAGGCGCTGGCGCCACTGCTGCCGCAGTCGGTCCTGCATCCTCTCAAACACGCCCTGCGCTGCCCAGCGGCTGAATGACTTGTATACCGTCGTCCACGCGGCAAACGACTTGGGCAGCAGTCGCCACGCACAACCCGTGCGCAGTACGTAGCAGCACGCGTCAACCAACGCTCGGCGATCGAGTCGAGGAGGCATGTCACAACCGCCGCTGCGGTGCTCGAACAAGTCCGCCACCAGCGCCCACTCCGCATCGGTCAGGCAACAGTTGTAATCCCGATCAGCCGCTCCGCGCCGATGCGCGGGCGTGTACCCGTAGCGCTTGGGCTTGGCTGTTGGCCCATCGACCGCCGCACGCCGCATGGGCTCCACAGCGCGTGCCTATCGGGGTGGGGGCGTCCATCCCATTGACAGAGCACATGGCCATCAAGCTCTGGAGGGGGTGTAATTGCTGGCCATCAACATTCCTTCTGATTCTATTATCTGAAGAATGCCTGATGGGCAGCCTCAGATTGGCTCAGGAAGGCGACATTCGGTTCAGGCGACGGCCTTGTTACCGAGATCCGCAAAGTTGCTGATTTTCACTGAGCCGTCTGGAAAGCGTGCCACGACCTCAAGCTGGCCTCCCATCGCCTCAATGTGGCTGCGCAGCGTCGAAATATACATGTCGGTCCGCTTCTCGATCTTGGCGATCGAGGGCTGCTGCACATGCAGCACCTCGGCCAGCATCTTCTGCGACAAACCCCGCGCCTGGCGGAGTTCATTGAGCGGCATTTCTGCCAGCATCGCTTGTGCCTGCGCCTCGGCGCGAGCCTGCGACTCGGGCGTCATCTGTGCCCGCAGATTGGCAAATTTCTTAGCCATTGGTCAGCCCTTCCTTTCGAAGTTGCTCAAGATGCTCGTCGTAAAGCCGGTCTGCTACCGGCACGTTTTTGTCATACCAGCGGTCGTCACCGGTCTTGTCTCCGCCAATCAGCAAGATCACTGAACGGCGAGGATCGAACGCATATAGCGTTCGCAGGGGCCTTCCGTCATGTTGGGTTCTCAGTTCCCGCATGTGGCTGTGTTTCGACCCGTTGATGCCACTGCTGTGTGGGAAGCCCAGCGTTGGCCCACGCTCTTCCAACAGGCGAACCGAGGCAGCCAAGGACTCTTGCTCGCTCTCGGAGAGACTACCCCACCAGTCGCCGAATTCATCGGTGTACTCAACATCCCACGTCATGCGCTAAATATACCCTCCGCGGAATATTCCGTCAATGGAATCAAATCCGACGTAAAAGCCTCCACTCGTTCGCCCACGGAT
>JACCEC011766806.1_pt1 | contig 11752 bp, 16 predicted proteins | sample 7450121 | NCBI WGS metagenome assembly JACCEC01 (sample SAMN15323455, study PRJNA562643) | freshwater metagenome | isolation source: river surface water | place: USA:Blue River Watershed | collected 2017-08-18 | reverse complement strand
TAGTCTCTGGTTGTATCTGCATCACCGATACTGCACCTCACGAAGCCACCTATTGCTAGGTTTTCAACACGCTGACGGCCCCGTCTAGTCCTTGCCCTCGTCTTTCCCTCGGTTGTCTGGCCTGCCCTAAAGTACAGCATGTACTTCAGCGTGACAGTTAGCACACAAGAGTTGGCATTTATCTACCTCGTCCTGTAGTTGTGATTCAGTAAGTCCTCTACGCTGTCCTATACTATATTCTTTTACACTAGGATCAGTGTGATGCCATTGTAGGGCACCTAAGTACTTATTGTATCCACATCTTTCGCAACAGCCACCCCGGGCAGTTTTTAATCTGTTCAGTTTATCAATGCCTGTTTGATAGGTTCGTTTATTCCAACAACTTTTGCATTGATACTGTGCAGATTTATAAAAGTTTTCCTCTCCTTTTGTACCACATGTACGACAAATATATTTTGACATTGATTAGAGCTCCTTACTCTAAGTATTTATCTCTAATCAATCATTTTTGGCCTCCCGGGCAGGATTCGAACCTGCGACCTACGGCTTAGAAGGCCGTTGCACTATCCAGCTGTGCTACCGGGAGTAACTAACAAACTAACAAACTAACAAACTAACTATACTAAATTTCTTCGTTGTTGTCAAGATATTTTTTGAATTGTCTTGGATAAAATAATGAGATATTTGTAACATCTTTGTAGTATTTAGCTTTCAATTCTAAGTACCTTTTATCCTTAGGCATAGTAGCTTCAATACGCTTATCACGGTAATATTCGCTAACTGTGCCGCCATGATGATAAAGAAATGTTATTTTTTCTCGTCCAGTTTCAATTCCAACACTTCGCTCACCATTAATGATGTAAGCAAAGTCTTCTTGCATTTGTGCTGCGGATTCGTTGTTCATAATTAAAATGTAAAATTATCTACAGAGTATTTATTATTAAACGTTGCAACAATCAACTCGTGTCCTTTCAGCTTATTATAATTGATAGTACCGCTAACTGTTAACGATTTAATTTGATCAAAAATCGCTGTTAGAGGGAGAAGGTTAGCCGACTGAACTGAGTTAATTACGAATACGAAACCATCGCAGTTCTTGAAGTAGAACTCTTTTGCACGATGGCCTCGGCGGTAATAGTCAATGCTGCCAATGTATGTTAAGGTAACATTCTCTACTTTATTCTTACCTCTGTAGTCTACGAATGACTTGTTCTTTTCAACCAGTGCATCCTTAAAGATATCTTCCTGGTAAAAGTCAGGCAAACGATACAGCAGTCGAATGTGGTCATCTTCTAGAACTTGCTTACCACTTAGTTTTAGTGCTTTAACCATGTCGCGCTTAAAGTCACTGTCACGATAGGTACTGCTTAGTTTCTGAGTTACGATCCTGTCGAGAAAGTATTCGCGAATAGTCTGTGCATATTCATTAGTTTCCTTAGAAGGAATATGACGCTTAATGCGTTCGATATCAGGAAAACTACCTTCTGCCTTAATTTCAATAATAGCAGCAAAAGGATCGATGTCTAGATCATATACAGTTGACTTTTTATTCGGATCTTTGCCGCCTAAAGTTTCAAAAATCGAATTAAATGATGCCCAACTTGATGGGTTTGTAGCTGTAGTATTAAGCGTAATATCACCTAAGTTAATCGTAGAAAGATCATCTGCGGCAATAGTAATAGTATCTGTACCAGCTGCGCCGCCGATATAGACAGACATGTTATCATCTTCATTCATCGAGGTTGCACTCCAAAATGTTTAAAGGTTCGTTGGACACACACTGCCTGCCAGTATGAGTCTTCATCTGCACTGTGTAGATTTTGTTGGATCTCTTTGCGAGGATCCTTTGGCATCATGTTAAAGATTGTACGGCAGTCACATACTTGCCAATATGCCCAGTTACGATGGTGATTAAACTGCCGGAACAAATCCTCGAGAATAACCATATCAAACTGTGGGCCTTGGCACCAAATCTTATCAACACCAACTAGATAACGATTTAGGTCTTTAAAAAACATATCCAAATCAACACGCCCAAACTCACTGAACGCTTCTTCTCGGATATGCTCTGCTTGTTTACCCCACCATTCAAGTGTACCTTGATCTACGCTACGATCAGCTTTGAGCTGTTCGTCTGCGCTAGGACGCCAGAGTGTTTTGGAATGAGGCTCGGTAAGAGTGTATGGGTCAAACTTAACAGCACCAACACTGAGCACTACACAGTCAGGGTCTGTTCCAAGCGTTTCAATGTCAATCATTGCATGTGTAGTCATTGAAGTCTTTCTTCATAAGTTTTAAGAGTACAATTTAAATTAAACGCAACCGCAATTCGTTTATGATCAAATCTCATCGCAGGAACTTCATGAAACAACCATCCCGGAAAGACGACTAACATTCCTGTTTCTGGCATAATCGTAAGTCCGCCATCAAATCTAATTGGACTAGAATTAGGTTTTGCAGACGCATAGTAAACAGCAGAATACAGTGTATCAGAATGATTATGTCTTACTGCGGCATTGTTTTTTTCATATACAATAGCCCAAGTTTGTACTACTGATATATTAAAATCACTATCGTTTACAACTTCACGAGTTTTATTCTCAACAATTTCAATCAAGCTATCAAATATATTACTTTGTTTTTGAGAAAAGTAATCACTATGCCATCCAATAACATTAGATGAATTGCTTTCAGGAAATTGAGTTCTAAACTCTAGAATTTTAGTAGAAATAAGATCTGCGTCAATTTCGTGACGCAGATCAAAAACAGACACGTTCGCATCTCTAGGGATTTGAACTTTATATGTTTTTGCATTATTCATGTATTAATAATAACACATAAACAATGCATTGTCAAGCTATAAAGTAATTGTTTCTTCGTCGGAAATGCGATTTTTATTTACTGATCCAAGCTGTCCGGCACCTTTTACATCTTGCGACCACTTCATCTTTTCAAATGGATCTTGTGTCCCATTCGTAACATTTTCCCACCAAGTGCTGTGTTGCCCAATACGGTTTAAGAACCATGCAATTTTATACGCTGTTGCGACACGAGCTTGTTGCATACTTGGATGCCCAAAGTCTTTAGGATCGCTTGGATTGCCTTCCATGTACTTGCGATTCTGGAAAGTAGAATCGTCATTGTTGCCTGTAATATCTGCACGATCGTGAATAAACTCAACGTCAATGCGTTCAAAAATATCTAACATGTATGCGATATGACTTAGCCAAGCATCATTCTGTGCATTTTGACTTAGATGATCAACTAACATAAACCAATCACGTGGTACGATTGGGAAGATAGCATAAGGATGACCGTTATGATTATCACGCGGTGCTAATAACTTAAATTGCCCTGTATAGCTACGGACAACATCGTCCCAACCTTCTGTAACCATAACTCCGTCGTCATTCCAAAAGAACAACCAATCACCGCTAGCATTACCAGCAAGAGTATTTACGTATACATGAAGATTTTCGTAACCTAATGGTTTAAAAATATTTGCTCGACACTCAACTCGATGTTCTCGCAACATTGGAGCAATTTCTTTTTCGATGTACTCACGTGCGCCTTCATCATCATCATCGATTCCTAGCAAGAGTTCTATCTTCTCAGTATTATTTGCCTTAAGTATTAAACTTTCAAGACTGCTTTTTAAAACTTCTCTACGGCCTCGAGTGGGCAGTAGTACTGAAATAATTGAATTACTCATTATACAATCTGCTTCCTATTGTGTTTGTTTTCACCTGTAAACAATTTACGGATGTTACCACGGAACGTATAATGTCCAACGTGGTTAAGTGCTGTGCGCGGATCTAGATAAACCTCGCCGCCCATTTGTTGCCATAAGCGACAGAACATATAATCTTCACTGAGATAACGACGGCTCTCTGGATCAATCATTGTGTCAAACAGCGCATACATATAAGGCTCAAACTTCTTATCAACGTTAATATCATTAACATACTTTAGCTCTGGATGTGCATCCATCATCTGCTGGATAACTTCTTTCTTAATGCACATGAAGCCAGTGCCTGCATCCTTGAGGCGTACTAGGTTATCAACAATCTGTACTTGTGGTGTACGGTTACCGTTTTCATCTTTGAGGAAGTCAAAGTTTACAACATAGTTAGAACTGTGTCCTTCGATAGATTCTGCTGTTTCCTCAAGATCAGGATTTCTAGCAGCATGTAAGATACTATCCCAATTAATTGCTTTCTTAGGATAAGCGCCGACAACTATTGGTTTATCATACGCTACTTGACGCAGCAAATCTTCTGGTTGGAATTCAATGTCAGCATCAATGAAGAACAAGTGTGTAGCATCCTTGTTTTCCATAAAGAAACTAACCAGTGTATTGCGTCCACGAGTAATCAAACTTTCGTTAGCTAATGTGCTAATTGTGTATTTAATTTCAAATTTATTGCACAAAATAGCTAGGCGCATCATGCTGCGAAAATATGGTTCGCCAATTTGGCCACCGTAGCATGGAGTAGCAATAAAAATATGCTTTTGGCGTAGTAGTCCCACTGGGATTTCAATTTTAGCATCCAGTAATCGATACATCACATCATCGTGATTAACATCGGCTGTGTTTTGTTTTACTGGATTTGTATCCTTTTTTTCTGCCTTGGCAGCAAGTCTGCGTTGATTACGATTTGACATATGTGTGTGTACGTTTCCTATGTATGTGTTTTATCTACTTATTATATTAGACTGAAAAAGTAATACTTTTATTGGTTAACCCCCAACTGTATTTTTACAGTAATTACTTTTTACATTGAGAAAGAAGGTATGATTTTGCATCCCTTAATTCTTTGTTTGTTAAAAAGCTATCACCATCTTTATCTGCAATTTCAAAAAGACCTTTTCTTAATTTACAGTTTTTGGTTAGTTCTTCTAAAGAAACTTTTCCATCGCTGTTAAGATCAAATCTTGCTACTCTATCTACTGCTAGTGCTGCCGTAGATGTCATAGCTAGCATTGCTAAGACCGCTAACTTTTTCATATGTTTTACCTCTAAGGTGTGGTGCCCATTGACGGATTCGAACCGCCGACCTACTGATTACAAATCAGTTGCTCTACCAGCTGAGCTAAATGGGCGCACGAATATTTATGATACACAAAACGTGCAGACAAAAAAATAGGCACAAAGTGCCTATTAAAAAAGAAATAGTATTAATTTATCTTTCGTTTGGCTTTTTGCTAACGAATTCGTTTAGCTTCTCTGCTTCAGCAAGAACGTCTTCTGTACTAGGCATGTCTTCGTGATTTTTAGCTTTAGCCTGCAAGATTTCTCTGGCTTCTTTAACCAGATCTAATCTAATCTCATACGGAGTCTTATTTGACATATTTTTGTTACTCCCAAAATTACTTATATAGTATTTATACATTTTGGGGCGTAAAGTAATCTATGTATATAATGGTGGATGGCACTCTGACCCAAATGGTAGCGAATCATTTGTTGCCCAGCAGTTCCCGCTGTTGACGCCTGCGAGGTAGAAACTACCACGGTCCTAAGGCGTTAATGTTATTTATTTAAAGATTGAAATTATAATTCTCAATGACCGTAAAATCAACAGATTCTGTACAAAATTTATTGTGCTCGTCAACAATTTGTTTAATAAGTTCTGAGTTCATAAATTTTGCTTTAGGCGCTGTTGAATACCAAGTTTCTCTTTCAAGTGCTTTCAATAAAGGATATCTGTAAAGCATATCGTATTGATTATAAATTCCTGACTCTTTTGCAAGGTGTACTTTTAAAGTTTCAAACCCTGTATTCTTTAATAAAGGAAGAAGAAGTTCAGTACCTAATTCTTGATAAAACAACTTCCTTATAGGTTGGTGTGACACTAACTCACCGGTAAATTCTGGATATACAACTTTGTGCTTTTTAGTTACTTCTACAAACAACTTGTGCGATAACCAACTAATTTCAGGACTTATCTTAAACAGATCCTTAATAACAATTTTTTTGTTTGCAACAGAATACAGTAAAAATGCATTTGTCATGTAAACTTGATAGTCCAATCCCCACACTGAAGATTTTTTATTCAACAAATTATAATTGATAATTGGGGGATCGCCCCCTAAAAAAATTGGATTATCATTATCTACGAAATCAAGCATCTTTAACTGCAAAGAAATTTGAGGGCTACTAGCGTGGTACTGCTTACATATGCTTAGATGTTGATTAGTGTGTAAAAACTGCTTGTAATCAATTTCAATAGTTTTGTAAGAATAACCAAACTTATTGCAATAACGTGTTGCATGTATAACATCTGCACTATTAATAACACAGTCATCCCACAACCATGAAAAAATGTACACTGTAATATTTTTTCCTAGCTTAGACAGTAAGTGTAATACAAATTGACTGTCTATGCCGCCGCTTAGAAAAACATTAACATCAGAGAATGAAGACAACTCTTCTTCCCATAGTTCCATTAATGTTTTGTCCGTTTCTTCAAGAAAAATCTTTAAAACATTACTGTTTTCTGCGACTGAAAACGCTCTATAAAATTTTCCTGGATCCTTTAATTTCACAATAAGCTCCTGAATATGATAAATACTTATATAAATTTACTGGTAAATTAACCATATTATGGAGCACAAATGGCTAGATATTTAATAACACTTGATTCAGGAGTTCATGCAAATAATGGCGCTGCATTGTCAGCTATTACTGCATCGGGCGCAACTGTTATCAAAACATACGCTTTCTCGCTAACTTACGAAGTTGAAGCAACTGCTGAACAAGTTGCAGCTATTTCGGGATTGCTAGAATCATTAGAAAAGAATACTGCCGCAACAGTTAGTGTTCAAGTAGCAAACCAGGACCATTTAACATTTTTAGCCACATCAAGTCTTTCGTCAGCAACTTCTTATGCTCCTAGCTCTAATGGTGCAGGCGGACATGTATACTTAGTCGACACAGGTTTGTATGCTGCACACGAACAGTTTACAGGAAGAAATATTAACTACCTATACAGTAACTTTGGTAGTGATTTTAGCGACACTGTTGGTCACGGTACTGCTGTAGGCAGCGTTATTGTAGGTAATACTCAGGGTGTGTCAAAAGATGCAACACTCCACGTAGTTAAATTATTTAATTCAGTTAACGGTAGCGTTACAATAGGTGAAATCTTAGATGCGCTAGATGCAGTTCTAGTACATCATCAGGGTAACAACCCATCACAAGTAAAGGTTGTTTGCTTGCCTTGGACAACCTCACAAAACAACTTCTTAGACAATAAGATTACCGAAATGAATGCTAGCAATCTAGTAGTAGTTGCTGCTGCTGGTAACGATGGGGTTGATGTTAATACCGTATCCCCAGCTGGTGTTGAGGTTGTTCTAACAGTTGGTGCTGTTAACCAAGATTACTTAGTAACTTCATTTACTAACGTTCCATGGTCGAGTCCAACTACACCATATTTCAATAACTACGGTGCTGCGCTCGATATATTTGCACTAGGTGTTAATGTTTCTTGCGCTGGTAATGCAAGCACGGACGAGTATGTTTCAGTCTCTGGAACTAGTATTTCCTCAGGTATTGTAGCCGGTGCAGCTATTCAATGGGCAGTAAACTATCCTACTAAGACATCATCTGAAATTAAGAATGTTATTTTGCAAGAAGGGCATTTTAAAGGGATGAATATGCTGTCCTTTGAAGAAGGTTCACCTGTTGCTGCTGCAAATATTTTCAAGTCAATTTTAACAACAAACATTATAGGTGACACGAGTATCGGTAATTTACCATCAGGTAAAATTTTAGATGTTCAGCTTGGTCAGAGCGCAACCTTAGACTTAGAGATCAATCTAAATGATATCTCTGGTTTTAGCTCTTTAGATTTTGCTCCGTTACCACCTTGGGCATCAATAGATTTTACAACAGGTATACTAAGTGTTAATACTGCTGGCATTGATGCATCATTAGCTCCAGGAATTTATTTCTTTGGTCTCAAGGGTACTATTGCTGGAAAAACTAAGGTAGAAGAATATTCAATTGGTTTGTATAATACATCAGCAACCGAACTTGACGAGGCGAGCCAATTTTATTATGATCCCGATACAGGATCATACGATCAGGTAGTAAGTTATCAAGTTGCGCCAAACGCTCAAAAGTAAAATCAGAATTTTTTAAATTATGGAAAAACCGTGTTAAATACTTAGCACGGTTTTTTTATGATTAATATAGACATAACTACTAAAAATGCAGTATATAACACACTAGGTGCTCAGGCACAGTGGATACAACATCGTTTTGGTCGAAGAGATTACCCAGACATTAGTTTAGATGCTAATACGATAGTTAGTAAGATTTTAAACATTAATGACACCTTTAATTTTTTATCCGTATATGGTGATCCTTGTAGTCATCCTAATTTCTGTTTTATATTAGAAAACATACCCACCGGTAAGAGTGTACTACATACATATTTAAATTTTCAAGACGACAATATTATTTCTTTATTAAATGAAAAACAGACTTACGTTGTGGTACCATTGTATGGAATAAAAGAGTTAAACAACAAACTAATATTGAATTCCGAATGGGATATAGTCTATAGCAACTTAAAGAAACTAAACACTAGTGTGTGCGTAGAGTTTTATGTATTTGAACATAACTTACATCAAGTTAACGAAATTAAAGAAATATCTTCTAAATTAGGTTTTGATCTTAAAATTTTAAAAGGGGCTGGGTTACATCCTGCGGGATTTTCACCTATTGTAGATGATAAAGGGGTATGGTTATATGACGCTTATCCTTGTAATGAAGATGCATCAAAAATAAAGTGGCCTGAATTAAATAAAACAGTTCGTGGATATAATAGTTTAATTCAATATATAAAACCTATTAAAGGTAAAAGTATTTTAAATAACCCACCTATATACAAGGTTGATAAAGAATATAGCTATGATTCTACACTTAGCATAAGTGTTACAGGACATGTGTTTAAATCGTTTGAATTACATAGAATGTTTTCAAACGCTCTATGTACAGATTGGAATTTGTTATTTTCAAAAATTGTTGATTACGATAAAACAACGATTAGAGAAGATTTTAGATATTGTTGTGCTACACTAGATAAAGTAATCAATATATTAAAACTTGATAATAACTTATATGAACACGGTATAGAAGAAGTTTTATCTAATTTTACTAATAGCAATATCTGATATATTGTTACAAAAGTCGTTTGGACATTCAGTTAAACTTTTTGGTAGTTCCCAATTTTCTATCTTTGATATATTACCAAAATGTTTTGCCCCACACCAACTACTATAAATATCTCCGCCAGCATCTATTGTAAGGCTTTCAAAACCTAAATAGCACTTCATGCCCTTAAACTTGTTTAATCCTTCGTTAATGATCTGATGGCTTTGTACGTACTTAGCAGTGCCATCGTCGTATAAAAACTCAGTCATCCAATCCCTAGGATCCTTTTCCTTTACAGGCGGTTGATTTTCTATATGTTGTACTGGTGCAGGTTTGATTCCTGGTCGTTTAATAATGTCTATTTCTGTATCTGTATAAGGCCAGTAAGTTTCTTGTTTGCTATCTCGGCCTAGCAACTTCTTATACATTGTCTTAACACAAATGCTAACATTATTATAGTTATTACGTTGACATTCTAAAAATAAATCTCGTAATTCCTCAACGTCATTGCCAAGCTGTTCAACTTGTCCGCCTATACCTGCAATGTTAATACTAATACTAACGTGATCTTTAATTTCATTAATTACATCTATAAGGTGCTGCTTACTCATGCTCATAGGGTGCCAAGTAATAACAACACTGTTCAAGTAATGCTTTGCTTTACTCCACCAGTTAACTGTTCTGCTAGCATTAGTAAAAACAAGACTAGTGCATCCGTACTCGTTGATTCTACGTATAATATCTTCAAATCCAGACATTACAGTAACTTCACCGCCAATAAGTTCAAAATGAACCTTTTTATCTATTGAAGCATAATGAGTGCAGATTTTATCAACTGTATCTAAATAAGTTTGAAGCGATAACCAATGCTTAGATCCGTCGTGAAGTATCGGTGGACAATACTCGCAATCAAAGTTACATTGATTGCCCATGTTCCATTGTACTCTTATTGAATTATTTGGTCGGCGTGCGTGAGGGCCTTTAACCGATACCAACTGAGCCATTATGTAACTTGAACTGTTGCTGCGCCGCTGGCGGCAACATGTCCGCATGATGCTACACTAAGTCCTTGGACAACCACAGGTTTAAATTCAGCTTGGACAGTGGCGCTTCCAGTAACCACAGTTGGAGCTGTATGTGGTGGTTTACCGTGAGGAGTGATTTTATCACCAATTACACCAACTGGAGAACCTTCAACTAACACTGTGGTTGCGCCTGGTCCTATTTCAACACCGGCGCCATAAATTGTTGTTCCTATTTTACCTAATTGTGGCATAATAATATTTATCAATTAGATTCTTGATTGTTTAACTGATCTTTCTTCTGGTTGATTTCTTCAATTACAGTATTATAATCTGTTACTGCACCTTCTAGAGCTGTTAAAACAGTTAATACAGATGACAGAGGAATAGTTACTATAGTTGAATCACCTGTCAATGTGAAAGGCATTAGAGATACACCCCCATCAATGACTATTACAAATTTAGGATTTTCAATAGTTAATAAATTTGATTCTTCATCAACACCAATTAACTTTGTTAGTATCTCATGCCCTGTTGTCAGCTTAACCGTAACGACTGTTGTTAAAAGATCTTGTAAATTATACATGTGTGTTTCCTGTATTATAATGAGCCGAGGTTAGACAAACCTAATTTAGTCTTAATAGTGTCAACACCCATATCACGAAGACCAGTAAATCCGCCTTCTACAAAGATTTTACCGTCTTTATAAATCTGTGGCATTGTTCTATGACCTTCAGTAATAACAAAGTTTCTAGCATCTTCGCTAGACTCAATGTTTACTTCTTCATACGGAATGTCATTATTCTTTAGTAATGCTTTAGCTTGTAAGCAGTAACCGCAGTTGTTTTTTGTGTATAGTGTTAACATTATAAACTAAATCCCTTAAATGTATCTTCTGTTACGTCTTGTTTTGTGCCGCCAATTACATAACTGCTAATTTCAGTTTCTTGTGGGGCAACTTGTACTTCACCGCCGGAGATCCATTTCTGGGTCCATGGGAGCGGATTACTTGAGGTTGTTGTGTAAGGTACAGTAATACCAACTGAACGCATTCTGCGAGCAGCGATCCATTCAACATATTGCTTAAGCAATTCAGCATTAAGACCAATCATACTTCCATCCTTAAAAAGATAATCGGCCCATGATTTTTCCTGTTCTACAGCTTCCATAAACATTTCGGTACATAAGTCACGAGTTTCTTCTGCAATTTTTACAAAATCAGGATCGTCTTGTGGTAGCAACTTTAGCATTTGTTGTGTGCTAGCTAAATGAATATTTTCGTCTCGAGCAATTAGCTTAATGATCTTAGCGTTGCCTTCCATCTTCTTTAGTTCAGCAAATGCCCAACTACATGCGAAGCTGACATAGAAGCGAACGCCTTCAAGAATATTGACACTTACCAAGCAAAGCCATAGTTGCTTCTTTAGTTCGTAAAGGTCAACAATTACTTTCTTGCCATTAACAGTATGTTCACCTTCGCCTAGTAGATTATACCATGCAGCTAATTCAATTAAACGATCATAGTTTTTGCTGATACTGTCTGCACAACTAACGATTTCTTTCATAG
>JACCEC010410788.1_pt1 | contig 11759 bp, 10 predicted proteins | sample 7450121 | NCBI WGS metagenome assembly JACCEC01 (sample SAMN15323455, study PRJNA562643) | freshwater metagenome | isolation source: river surface water | place: USA:Blue River Watershed | collected 2017-08-18 | reverse complement strand
GGGAGCCGTTCTGGTGCGATGACCTGACCTTGCGCCCTTCGCGCCATCAATGCCAGAGGCCGCGGCGTTCTTGCCAAGCGGGCACTGGGCCCTCGATCGGCCTGCGCTGTGGCCCTTTGTCTGACCTTTCAGCCAGATCGCCCAAAGGGTTTTTCCCTCAATAGACCCCGTTAAAATCTAACTTTTGTTCGGCACACGCTTTTCACCATGACCCACGTCGTCACTGAATCCTGCATCCGCTGCAAATACACCGATTGCGTCGACGTCTGCCCTGTGGACTGCTTCCGCGAGGGGCCGAACATGCTGGTGATCGACCCGGACGAGTGCATCGACTGCGCGGTGTGCATCCCGGAGTGCCCGGTCAACGCCATCTACGCCGAAGAGGACGTGCCAGCCGACCAGATTCCTTTCGTCAAGCTCAACACCGAACTCTCCCGCGCGCCCGGCTGGAAAAGCATCACCAAGCGCAAGCCCTCCCTTCCCGACGCCGACGAGTGGAAAGACAAGACCGGCAAGCTCTCCGAACTGGTGCGCTGACTCCCTCGCATCACGCCTTCATGCATCCCAACGCAAATCCAGCAGTGATTGACACCGCCGGCGCCCACGACGGCCCGATAGAGACCGACGCCGTCATCATCGGCGCAGGGCCGGTCGGCCTGTTCCAAGTCTTTGAGCTCGGGCTGCTCGAGCTCAAAGCCCATGTGATTGACTCCCTGGCCTACCCAGGCGGTCAGCCCATCGAGCTGTATCCGGACAAGCCCATCTACGACATCCCGGCGATCCCTGTCTGCACTGGCAAGGAGCTCACCGATGCACTGATGAAGCAGATCGAGCCTTTTGGTGCGACCTTCCACCTCGGGCAGACGGTCGACGTGGTGAGCAAACGGGAAGACGGGCGCTTTTTCGTCGAGACCAGCAAGGGCACTCGCTTCATCACCAAGACCATCTTCATCGCCGCAGGGGTGGGCGCCTTTGAGCCGCGCAGACTGCGGGTCGAGGGCCTCGACGCCTTCGAAGATCGGCAGCTCTTTTATCGCGTGAAGAACCCGGCTGACTTTGCCGGCAAGAACCTCCTCATTGTCGGGGGCGGCGACTCTGCACTCGACTGGACACTCAACTTCACCAACGAAGGCCCGAACAAGGCAGAAAGCGTGATCCTGGTGCACCGCCGCGACGGCTTCAAGGCCGCGCCCGCATCTGTCGCCAAGATGCATGAGCTGTGTGAGCAGTACGAGATGCAGTTCATCGTCGGCCAGGTCACCGGCTACGAAGAGCGGGAGGGCCGCCTGGTGGGCGCCAAGGTCACCGGCGCCGACGGTGTGACACGCGTGGTGCCGATGGACGTGTTGCTGGTTTTCTTCGGCCTCTCCCCCAAGCTGGGCCCGATCGCCGACTGGGGCTTGGCCATCGAACGCAAGCAATTGGTGGTCGACACCGAGAAGTTCTCCACCAGCGTGCCCGGTATCTTTGCGGTGGGCGACATCAATACCTACCCGGGCAAGAAGAAGCTGATTTTGTCGGGCTTCCATGAGTGCGCCCTGGCGGCCTTCGCTGCCGCAGCAATTGTCTTCCCCGAGAAGGGCAAGATCCACCTGCAATACACCACCACATCGCCCAAGCTGCACAAGGTGCTGGGCGTGGAGTCACCGGTCTTCGACTGAGCCTGCGACAGCGCATCTGCGCCTCAGACGTTTCAGGGCGGAGGCTGCAGGGAGCCCCGATTTTTCTGGCTATAATTTGAGGCTTATTCCCCGATAGCTCAGTCGGTAGAGCGCCGGACTGTTAATCCGTAGGTCCCTGGTTCGAGCCCAGGTCGGGGAGCCAAAAAAGTCGAGATGCCTCGCACGAAAGTGCGGGGCATTTTGCTTTGGGCAGTCGTTTCGAGCGCCGTCGCCCAGGGCACTGTGGCAAGCAAAGCGGCAGGGCTCAGGAGGGCCTCACAGCAAGGCCCGCGCAATCCGGTCCTTGCGCACAGCCGGCCGCGGTACGGTTCCCTTTGGCAGCTCGAACCAGGCCCGCACATCCTGCTCCAAGCCCACTCCGTGCATGAAGTTGTAGATCGCCTTCTTCAGACCACGGCCCAGGAGGTCGTGGTCCACACCTTTGGGCATCGGTGTGCGGTCAATAAAGCCGATGTCGTTCCTCGCAAAATTGCCCGGTGGCAGTGGCACCAGCTCCACGCCATAAGCGGCCGGGTCCTTGCCGACGGGCGAGTGGACAGTACAGACGAAGCGATGGAAAAAGCCGCTGTGAATGCAGCCGTTTTCAAACAACTGGCGCACATATTCAAGCGCGTCGACGGTGTCTTGCACCGTTTGCGTCGGGAAGCCGTACATCAGGTAGGCATGCACCAGGATGCCCGCGTCGGCCATGCCCCGCGTCACCTTCGCCACCTGGTCCACCGTGACGCCCTTTTTCATCAGGGCCAGCAGCCGATCGGAAGCCACCTCCAATCCACCCGACAGCGCGATGCAGCCGCTCTCGGCGAGCAACTCGCTCAACTCAGGGGTGAATGTCTTTTCGAAGCGGATGTTGCCCCACCAGGAAATGGGCAGTTGCCGGCGCAGCAACTCCTCGGCCAGGGCCTTGAGCATCTTCGGCGGGGCGGCCTCGTCGACGAAATGAAATCCCGTCTGGCCAGTCTCCCCGACGATGCGCTCGATACGATCGACCAAGGTGCTGGCCGAAGCCGTCTCGAAGCGGCTGATGTAGTCCAGGCTCACGTCGCAGAAACTGCACTTCTTCCAGTAGCAGCCATGGGCCACGGTGAGCTTGTTCCAACGCCCGTCGCTCCAGAGGCGGTGCATCGGGTTGAGCATGTCCAACAAGCTCAGGTATCGGTCGATGGGCAAGCCATCCCAGGTAGGCGTACCCACCTCCTCGAAGGGAATGTCGGGCTCGGGCCAGTTCACGAATCGCACCACACCACCGGGTACCGCCTCGTTGGCGACCTCGTCACGGACGAAGGTCCGCACCAAGCGCTCGCGTCCGCGCTCGCCACGCAGGTGCGCCACGAGGGCCAGCACAGGCCTTTCACCGCTGTCGAGGGTGACGAAATCGACAAAGTCAAAGAGGCGAGGCTCGGCAAGTTCACGCAACTCGGTGTTGACATAACCGCCGCCCAAGGCGATGCATACCTGGGGGTGTCGGCCACGGATCGCCTGGGCGATACGCAGCGCGCCATAGACGGAGCCCGGGAACGGTACCGAGAGCAAAACGAGATCTGGCTGGTGTGTATCGACCGCCTCCAAGGTCAACTCCGCGAGCAGGCGATCGAGCAGGTTGGGCGCCGCGGCCAGTGCCTGGGCAAGCGGCTCGAAACTCGGCTGGGCCGCAGCCAGCGACTCCGCATAGCGGACGAACTCGAAACGCGGGTCCACCGCGTCACGAATCACGTCAGCCAGGTCGTTGAGGTACAGCGTCGCCAAGTGCCGGGCGCGGTCGGTGGTGCCCAGGGCGCCGAAGGCCCAGGCCAGGCCATCTCCGCCCGCACTCTCCTCATCGCCCGCCTCACCGCCATCCTGGCCAAGATAAACATCAAGCGATGCAAAGCGAGGCCCCTCCGGCAGCAGGCCGCGACCGACGATGCGGTGTGCCAGGGTGTCGTCACGCCCTTGGAGGAATGTGATCACCGGACCGATCGTCCTCGCGTAGCGGGAATAGTGGTCCAGGAAGCAATTGACCGGCGCACTGCGCGCGTTCTCGGGCATGGCCTGCGCTGCCGCATACAAGCCCTCCAGCCCCGCTGGGCTGAACAGCCGCAGCACAAGTGCCAGAGCCAGATCTGCCTGCGCCGCCTCGACCGCGCGCGAGCGCAGGAAGCCCGTGAGGTAGGCGGTCGAGGGGTAGGGAGTGTTGAGCTGCGTCATCGGCGGGATGAGGCTCAGCACCCGCAGGGCGGAGGAACTGGACATGGCGTGCGGCCGCAGTCTACCCTGCCGTGCCAGCGGCTCGCGAGGCTGCCATGGGCCTCAAAACCGCCAGGTGGTCACTGGTTCGCTTCATGTCGCCCAGTGCGGTTGTGTCTTGGCACACACTGAAACGAGCAGGCCCATCCGGCTCATGCGGTGGCATAGCCCAGCGCCTGCGCCCCGGAGTCATGCCAAGATGTGGCCATGCAGATCTGGCACCTTGATCTCAAACTGGACCGCGGCACCTTCCACCGTGCCTGCGCTCTGCTGGACTCGCAAGAGCGGGCACGCTGCGACCGCCTGGCCAGCAGCACCTTGCGCCATCGCTATGCGGCCGCGCATGCGGGCTTGCGCCGGGTACTGGCGCATCGCTTGCACTGTCCGCCTGCGCAGATCCTTCTGGGCCGCGATCCCGGCGGCAAGCCCAGGCTGCGGCCTGGACCTGGCAGGCCGTTGCATTTTTCGCTATCCCACGCGGGGGACCATGCACTGGTGGCGATCAGCGCGGAGCATCCCCTCGGGGTCGATCTCGAACTGCTTCCACCGGAGCAGGAGGTCGCGGCGGATCTCGCCGCTCAGATGTCGCCAGAGGAGACCCAGGCAATCGCTGCCCTGCCGGTGACAGAGCGCGGTCTTGCCGCGCTGCGCTGCTGGGTACGCAAGGAGGCTCTGCTCAAAGCGAGTGGCCACGGGCTGGCGCTTGCGCCGGCTGCGCTGTCGGTGTCCTGTGACGAGTCGCCGCGCCTCCTTGGCAGCGCCATTTCCCAATACGAGCTTGGCCACTGGCACTTGGCCGCCCAGGAACACAGCGGCGCATGGACCGGCGCCGTGGCCTGGCCCGGCGCGCCGGAGACAGTCGAGTGGCTGCGCTGGCCCGACGACGCTCCCCGCGCGGACGCGGGGCGGCACGCATGACACGGCGCTCCCCTCCACTGCCATGGCTGGAGCCGGGACAGCCCTTTCCGGACCCAGCGCAGGCCTGGGGCCCACAGGCGCCCGCCCCCGGCCTGCTCGCTGCCGGTGGCACCCTGGACACGGAAACGCTGCGGCAGGCCTACAGCCAAGGCATCTTCCCTTGGTTCAGTCAGGGCCAGCCCATTCTCTGGTGGAGCACCGATCCGCGCATGGTGCTGCATACCGCCGAGTTCCGGCTCCATCGATCGCTTCGCAAAACCCTGCAGCACTTCATCAGCGACCCAGCCTGCGAGCTGCGCGTGGACCATGCCTTCGATGCAGTCATACAGGCCTGCGCGGACAGCCCGAGGGAGGGGCAAACAGGCACTTGGATCCTGCCGGAGATGGTCGATGCCTACCGATCCCTGCACCGGGCAGGGCTGGCCCACAGCATCGAGACCTGGCGCAAGGGACAGCTCGTCGGGGGGCTGTACTGCGTCGCCATCGGCCGAGCTGTGTTCGGCGAGTCGATGTTCACCCGCGAGCCGGACAGCTCCAAGGTCGCACTGGCGGGCCTGGTTGCCCTGGCCCGTGCCCAAGGCGTCGCACGCATCGACTGCCAGCAAGAGACTCGGCACCTGGCGTCCCTGGGGGCCCGGCCTGTGCCTCGGGCGCAGTTCCTAGAGGGGCTGCCCGAAGCGCTTGCCGCCGAGCCGCTGTCATGGCAGTTTGACTCCGTATACTGGCGCGAACTCCTGCATTCCTCCCCGACTTCTTCGACGGACGCGTGACGCACCTCCAGGACCTCCCGCTACAGACGCTGCAGTTCTATGCAACGGCGCCCTACCCTTGCAGCTACCTGCCCGGGCGCCAAGCGCGATCGCAGGTGGCGACCCCGAGCCACCTGATTCACAACGACGCCTACTCCGACCTCGTCGCGCGGGGTTTCCGACGCAGCGGCATGTTCACCTACCGGCCCTATTGCGATGGGTGCCGAGCCTGTGTCGCACTGCGGGTCCGGGTCAACGAATTCACACCAGACCGGAGCCAGCGGCGGGCTTGGCGGCAGCACGCCAACCTTCAGGCCCGGGTCCTCCGCATGTGCTTCATGCCCGAGCACTACCACCTTTACCTTCGCTACCAGGCAGGCAGGCACAGCGGCGGCGGTATGGACCAGGACAGTATCGACCAATACACCCAGTTCCTCCTGCAGAGTCGGGTCAATTCCCGCCTGGTGGAGTTCCGCGAAACCCTGCCCGATGGCAGCCCGGGTCCCTTGCGCATGGTGTCGATCCTCGATGTGCTGACCGACGGCCTGTCGGCTGTCTACACCTTCTACGAGCCCGAAGCCGGCGCCAGTTACGGCACCTACGGCGTGCTCTGGCAAATCGCCCAGGCCCGCCAACTGGGGCTGCCCCGCGTCTACCTGGGCTACTGGATCGCCGAGAGCCCCAAGATGGACTACAAGGCGCGCTTCCGACCGTACGAAGTGCTGGACGAAGGGCAGTGGGTCGACCCCGCCGAGTTCGGCAAGGCGGCCGCTGCACCGGGGTGAGAGCGGCGAATATTTCATCAAGTAAAATGGGGCCCCAGAAGGGATGCCCATGAAAAAGACCGCAGGCGGTGCTGCACCCAAGCCAACCATCCAGGTGATCGAGCGGATGTTCGCTCTGATTGACGTGCTGGCCTCACGAGAGGACTCGATGCAGCTCAAGGAAATCAGTGAGCGCACCGGGCTGCACCCCTCCACAACCCACCGCATCCTCAATGACCTGACCCTGGGTCGCTTCGTCGACCGACCGGAGCCAGGCAGCTATCGCCTGGGCATGCGCCTGCTAGAGCTGGGTAATCTGGTCAAAGGCCGGCTGAACGTGCGCGACGCCGCCCTGCTTCCGATGCGGGAGTTGCACAAGCAGATCCAGCAGCCGGTGAACCTCTCCATGCGGCAAGGGGACGAGATCGTTTATATCGAACGGGCCTACAGCGAGCGCTCCGGAATGCAGGTGGTGCGTGCCATCGGCGCCCGGGCGCCCCTGCACCTGACCTCCACCGGCAAACTGTTTCTGGCTGCCGACGACGCGCCACGGGTGCGCGCCTACGCCACCCGGACCGGTCTGGCCGGACACACACGCAACAGCATCACCCAACTGTCCGTGCTCGAGCGGGAGTTGTACAAGGCCCGGCAACACGGTTTCGCCCGGGACAACGAGGAATTGGAGTTGGGTGTGCGCTGCATGGCGGCCGGCATCTACGACGACCAGGACCGTCTGGTGGCCGGCCTGTCCATATCGGCGCCAGCCGACCGGCTGGATGAGGCCTGGCTGATCCGCCTGCAGGCCACAGCGGCCGAGATATCTGCCGCTCTCGGCCACCATCAGGAAGTCGCCTAGGGGCACCCCCAGCGGCGTGGCATTGCTGGGGCAAGTGCCTCAAGAAAAACGGCCCCCGTAGGAGCCGTTTTTGTGCGCGCCCAGCGGACAGCTGGAAGCCAATGCGTACCCGATCAGCCTTTGGAGCCAGAAAGGGTGGTGCTGGTGCGCATCGGTACGGCGCCCGCGGGGCTCAGGCTGCCAGCGTTTTGCTCGACCCAGCGTCGGACGCGCTCTGCATCGCCAAGACGACTGAGCTTTCCTGCAGAGTCGAGAAAAACCATGATGAGCTTGCGACCCGCGATACGGGCCTGCATCACGAGGCACTGGCCAGCCTCGGAGATGTACCCGGTCTTTTGCAAGCCGATATCCCAGTCGGGATTCTTCACCAGGCGATTGGTGTTGTTGTACTGAAGGACACGTTTGCCGACAGCCACCTGGGCGCCGGGGGAAGTCGAGTACTCACGCAGCATCGGATCTACCGCGGCCGCTGCGACCAGGATCGCCAGGTCCTGGGCAGAGGACTGGTTCCGACTCGACAGGCCGGTGGGTTCGACATAGGTCGTGGCCTGCATGCCAAGCTGGCGTGCCTTGCTGTTCATCGCGCTCACAAAAGCCGAGAGACCGCCCGGATAGGTCCGGCCCAGCGCATGGGCAGCGCGGTTCTCGCTGGACATCAAGGCCAGGTGCATGGCCTCGGCGCGAGTGAGCACAGCCCCGACGTGGAGCCGCGAACCACTGCCTTTTTCAGTGTCCACGTCATCCTGCGTGATGGTGATCACCTCGTCCATCGGCAACTTGGCTTCGGAAATGATGGTGCCCGTCATCAGCTTGGTGAGCGAGGCAATGGGCAGCACCGCGCTCTGGTTCTTCTGGAGAAGCACCTCCTGGGTGTCCTGGTCAATCACGAAAGCAACGCTCGACTTCAGGGCGAGATCGTCAGCGGTGGCGTGCAGGCCAGCGATCTGGCCGTAGGACGGACGGGCAGGCGAAGCAGCCATTGCGGCCCGGCGCTTCGCCTTGGGAACAGCTTTGGAGCCAGCTTTAGCCGCGCGGGCAGAGTTAGGCGCTTTGGCCGCTTTGGCCGCTTTAGCAGGCTTCGCCGATTTAGCCGAATTGGCGCTGGGCTTGCCCTGACCTGCTTCTGGGTTGGTGGCAGCCTGTGCAGAGGGAGCCAGGGCCGAAGCGGCAAACACGAGGGACAGAGTCGCCAGCAGCACCCGCCAACGTGCAGAACCGCCAGCAACGCTGGCGAATGAGAGGTCAGCAGCAGGGACGCAGGGCTTCAGGGGCATTCTCGATTCCGGCGGAAATTCTCCGGGGCATCTCAACAGGTAAAGATCGTGCAATTGGTCACGACCTTTACCCGATTAGAACCCCAAAACATCACAAATTCAATGAGTTAGGAGCGATTTCTGAGACTCTGCCGAAATTATAGTTTGCCTCATCAGCCTTGGGCCGCCACTCGCTCAGCTTTACTTTGTAACTTGTTGAGCGCACTCAGGTAGGCCTTGGCGGACGCGACCACGATGTCGGGGTCGGAGCCCACGCCATTGACCACGCGGCCTGCGTTTTGCAGGCGAACGGTCACCTCCCCCTGACTCTCGGTCGACCCGCTGATCGCGTTCACCGAGTACAGCACCATCTCCGCACCGCTCTTGACATGGCTCTCGATCGCTTTGAGCGAGGCATCGACCGGGCCGTTGCCATCGGACTGCCCGTGCACCTCACTGCCGGCCACGGTAAACACCACCTGGGCCTGGGGACGCTCGCCGGTTTCGCTATGTTGGGCCAGCGAGACGAAGCCATACATCTCGTCACTTTTGCCAGCCGCGTCACCGCTGACCAGAGCCAGGATGTCCTCGTCGAAAATCTCGCTCTTTCGGTCGGCCAGGTCCTTGAATCGAATGAAAGCAGCGTTGATCTCAGCCTCGCTCCCCAATTCGACGCCCAGTTCGTTCAGGCGCTGCTTGAAGGCATTGCGCCCAGAGAGCTTGCCCAGAACGATCTTGCTGGCACTCCAACCCACGTCCTCGGCACGCATGATTTCATAAGTGTCGCGGGCCTTGAGCACGCCATCTTGGTGAATGCCCGAGGCATGCGCGAAGGCATTGGCGCCCACGACCGCCTTATTGGGCTGGATCACGAAGCCGGTGGTCTGGCTGACCATGCGGCTGGCTGCAACGATGTGCTGAGTATCGATGCCCACGTCCAGGCCGAAGAAGTCACGCCGCGTCTTGAGCGACATCACCACCTCCTCGAACGAGCAGTTGCCGGCGCGTTCGCCAAGGCCATTGATCGCGCACTCAATCTGCCGAGCGCCACCTATCTTCACCCCGGCCAGGGAATTGGCCACCGCCATGCCCAAGTCGTTGTGGCAGTGGACCGACCAGATCGCCTTGTCGGAGTTGGGAATTCGCTCACGCAGGGTGCGAATGAACTCGCCGTACTGCTCAGGCACCGCGTAGCCGACCGTGTCTGGCACGTTGATGGTGGTGGCGCCTTCGCGAATGACCGCTTCGAACACCCGGCAAAGAAAGTCAAGCTCGCTGCGCGAGCCGTCCTCGGCGGAGAACTCGATGTCAGCGCACAGGTTGCGGGCAAAGCGCACCGCCTGCACTGCCTGCTCGAAAACCTGCTCAGGAGACATCCGCAGCTTCTTTTCCATGTGCAGCGGAGAGGTGGCGATGAAGGTGTGGATGCGGGCGCGATTGGCACCTTTGAGCGCCTCGGCCGAGCGAGCGATATCGCGGTCATTGGCGCGGGCCAGCGAGCAAACGGTGGAGTCCTTGATCGCATTGGCGATCGCCTGCACCGCCTCGAAGTCGCCGTTTGAACTGGCGGCAAAACCTGCCTCGATCACGTCGACCTTCAGGCGCTCGAGCTGGCGGGCAATACGCAGCTTTTCGTCGCGGGTCATCGAGGCGCCGGGCGATTGCTCGCCGTCACGCAAGGTGGTGTCGAAAATGATGATCTTGTCGGACATGGTGCGGTTTCCTAGGTTTCCGAGATAAGGTCCCAGCAGTTCCCCAAGTAAAACGGCCCGCTGCTGGTGGCATACGGGCCGTGAGAGGTTGTCGCGCGCGCGCTACCTACTCCGCCCGTTGGGGGATAGCAGTAGGGCCAGCGCAAAGCGAGTCATGGGCCGAAATGTATCACACGCGCGAATCACTTATGCAAGCCCTGTTCGTCGGGTTCATCGGTGGAGGTACTGATCACGCTGGTCGGCTGCCCCTTTGCCTTGCGCCATGCGTAAACGAAGTAGCCTGATAGGCCGTAGACGACGAATAGCGAAAACAGCACGATGGGTGGATCGATGTTGATCACTGCAATGCCCAACGCAATCAACACGATGGCAGCGAAAGGCACACTGCGCTTCATCGAGATGTCCTTGAAGCTGTAGAACGGCACATTGGTGACCATGGTCAGACCGGCAAAGAGCGCCACGCCGAACGTGACCCAGGCGACACGCCCTGGATCCACCGTCTGCTCGTTCATCAGCCAGATGAAGCCGGTAAGCAGCGCCGCGGCGGCCGGGGATGGCAGCCCCTGGAAGTACCGCTTGTCCACCACAGCAGTGTTCACGTTGAATCGGGCCAGCCGCAGGGCCGCGCAGGCGCAATACACAAAGGCGGCGATCCAGCCCCAGCGACCCAAGCCCCTGAGCGTCCACTCGTAAGCCACCAAGGCTGGTGCAGCGCCAAAGGAAACCATGTCCGACAGGGAGTCCATCTGCTCCCCGAAAGCACTCTGGGTGTTGGTCATGCGGGCCACCCGGCCGTCCAGGCTGTCGAGCACCATGGCCGAAAAAACACCTGCAGCGGCGAGATCAAAGCGGCCGTTCATGGCCATGACCACCGCATAGAAGCCGCCAAAGAGCGCGGCCAGGGTGAACAGATTGGGGAGGACGTAGATCCCCTTGGGGCGCCTGGGGCTCACTGCTGCCTCGGCGTCGGCCGGAGGCTGGCTGTTGTTTCCATCGTGCATGTGCGGCAGTGTAACCAAGGAAGAAAAAAAGGCCACCCGAAGGTGGCCTGGCCGAGACGGGCGGGACCGCTCAGTTGCGGGTCTGGTCGACCAGCTTGTTTTTTGCAATCCAGGGCATCATCGCGCGCAGTTGGGCACCCACCTTCTCGATGGAGTGCTCGGCGGTGTTGCGCCGGCGGGCGGTCATGCTCGGGTAGTTCAGGCGGCCTTCCTGGATGAACATCTTGGCGTAGTCACCATTCTGGATGCGCTTGAGCGCGTTGCGCATGGCTGCGCGCGACTGCTCGTTGATCACTTCGGGGCCGGTCACATACTCACCGAACTCCGCATTGTTGGAGATCGAGTAGTTCATGTTGGCAATGCCACCCTCGTAGATCAGGTCGACGATCAGCTTGAGCTCGTGCAGGCACTCGAAGTAGGCCATCTCGGGGGCGTAGCCAGCCTCGATCAGGGTTTCATAACCCATCTTGATCAGCTCCACAGCGCCGCCACACAGAACAGCCTGCTCTCCGAACAGGTCGGTCTCGGTCTCTTCCTTGAAGTTGGTCTCGATGATGCCGGCCTTGCCGCCACCGTTGGCCATGGCGTAGGACAGGGC
>JACCEC011831565.1_pt1 | contig 11763 bp, 14 predicted proteins | sample 7450121 | NCBI WGS metagenome assembly JACCEC01 (sample SAMN15323455, study PRJNA562643) | freshwater metagenome | isolation source: river surface water | place: USA:Blue River Watershed | collected 2017-08-18 | reverse complement strand
GCTCAAACCTTGCAGCACCGCCGGCACACCGGGAACGGCGCCGCCCGCTGCGCGAGGCGCGTGCGTCGCAAGCTCGATCCGTTCCAGATCGCGTCGAAGGCCGTGTCGTCCGTGTCACCGTCCACCCGGCCGACGGGCTCCTCGAAGAGGTGCTGACACGGGACGACGCTCCCGTCGGGGCGCAGGAAGAGCGTGTGCCACAGCGCGTGACACCGCCGCGACACGCCCCCGCCGGGTTGGAACCACCCCGCGCGGGCGTCCTCGTCGAGCTGGGGATGAAACGAGAGCCATCCCCGGTGTTCGCGCTCGAGCGCCCGCGCCTCCGCGAGGACCGGCCGCGCGTCGAACCCCGCGAGGGTGGCGTCCGGGACGACATGGTAGGTCACCCGGTGCGTCTCCGCGGCGTGCTCCGTCTCCGTCAGGAAGCTCACCCAGGTGAAGCGCAGGGCGTCCACGCCGAGCTCGCGTGCCGTGCGCGCGACCGCCCCGAGCGCGTGGGCGTTCTCGAAGGACACCGGGCAGTTCACGATCACGCGGGTCTTCTTCGGGTCCCGGAAGCGCAGGAGATGCGCGATCCCGGCCGTCGTGCGCTTCCACGCGCCCGGGCGGCCCATCGCGGCGTCGTGGGCCGCTTCATCCCCGAGGAGCGAGACGTGGACGACGTCCACGCCGATCTCCGCCATGCGCCGGGCCTTCGTCTCGCCGAGGACCGTGGCCGCGGTGGCCGTGTAGATCCGCGCCCCGTGGGACTTGATCCGCGCGTAGTGCTCGAGGATTCCCGGGTGCGCGAGCGGCTCGCCGCCCCCGATCGCCCAGATGGGGACGCGCGGAGCGAGGCGGTCGACCATCCGCGCCATCTCCGCCTCGGGCATCGGCTGCATCCACGTTTCGACGGCCTGCGTCACGTTGCAGAAGCTGCAGGCCTCGGGGCACGCCCACGTGACGTAGTGGCAGGCGATCAGCGGCGCGGGGGCGGTGCCGTCCCGGCGAAGGTACCAGGCGACGGGGAGCTCGATCGTACGCGCCAGCGTGGGGAGGCTCCACAAGGACCGCGAGACCCACGCGGCGTGGGCCTGCGAACGCACCTCGCCGACGAGTCCCACCGGCGCGCTCAGGCCCCGCCGAGGAAGCGTTCCAGCGGCAGGACGCAGAATCCCCAGGTCACGGCCGTTCGCCAGCGCAGGCGGTAGGCGTCGAGTGTGCGGTCGCCGTCCTTGGCGTCGAGGAGGTAGCCGCAGCCCGAGTAGGAGCGGTTCACCGTCCCGGGGGCCGGCTCCTGCCACTTGTCCTCGCAGACGTCCATCCCCGCGAGGTCGTTCGCCGGGTCGGCGTCGACAGGACGACAGAGCCACTCACGCTTCACGTCGAAGATCGTGACCTTCCAGCGCTCCTTCGACTCCTTCTTCGTGAGGCCCAGCGCCTGGAGCACCCGCGTGGGGTCCCGCTGCTCGGCCTCGACGAGCTTGCGCAGGTCCGTCACGCGCACGACCTCGAGTTGGCTCTCCGCCCCGACACGCTTGTCGAGGGGGCTCACCCACGCGACCTGCACGGTGTCGGGCAGGGGCGCCGTGGCCTCGCAGACCGGGGGCGCGCTCACGCCACGCCCTCGCCCAGGGCCCGCGCACGCAGGGCGAGCTCCTGGTGGGCCGCGCACCCCAGGACCTCGAGCCCCGGCTGCGGCACGGGCGACTTCAGGAAGCGCTCGCGGAGGGCCTGCCAACGTCGGACGGCGTCGATGGCGAGGTCCTCCTGCCGCTTGTCGGTCTCCTGCAGGCGGACGAGCTCCTCGAAGGACTCGACCTGGAGGCTGAGCTCCTTGCAGGCCAGGAAGACGTCGCAGGTGGCGACCGAGGCGGCGCGGAGCTGGTGCTCCAGCGGGTAACGACCGCGGACGGCCTTCATCTCCAGGTCGTCGCTCACGATCACGCCGCCGTAGCCCATGCGCTTCCGGAGGATCCCGTCGAGGATGCGGGGCGACATCGTGGCGGGGACGTCCTCGTCCCAGGCCGGGTAGAGCACGTGCGCGGTCATGACGGTGCCGACCCCGGCGTCCACGCAGGCCTGGAAGGGCGGGAGCTCAGTCGCCTCGAGGTCGGGGACCTCCTTCTCGACGACGGGGGGCTCGAGGTGGCTGGCGGTCAGCGTGTCCCCGTGCCCCGGGAAGTGCTTCGCGCAGGCGATGCAGCCCTCCTCCTGCATGGCCCGCACGAAGGCCGCGCTGTGGAGGCCCGTGAGGTCCGGCTTCCGCGAGAAGGCCCGGTCCCCGATGATGGGGTTCTTCGGGTTGGAATCCACGTCCGCGTCGGGGGTGAAGTCGAGGTCGAAGCCCAGCGCCCGCACCTCGCGCGCGAGCGCCCGCGCGACGTCCGCCGTGAACGCCGGATCCCCCACGTTCCCGACATAGCGCATGGGCGGCCAGACCGTGGCGGGGGCCTTCACGCGCTGGACGCGCCCGCCCTCCTGGTCCACGCAACGGATGGGCGGGAGCCCCGCCGGGAGCAGGCTCAGGAGCTCACGGTTGAGCTCCCGCACCTGCCCGGGTTCCTCGACGTTCCGCGAGAAGAGGATGAACCCGCCGGGCGCGCACTCCTTGATGAAGGCGCGCTCCTCCGCCGTGAGGGAGGGACCCGAGAGGCCGATGATGAGGCGCTGCCCCGCGCGGCGCTTCCGGTCGGCGGTGGAGGTGGTCAGCCCGACGGTGTTCATGCGTGCTCCCCGGCCACGGCGTGGGTGGGGTGCTGGGCGAGCTCGACGAGCACGCCGTCGAAGCTCTTCGGGTGGATGAAGATCACGCGGGTGCCGTGGGCGCCGGGCTTCGGGGCGTCGGACAGGAAGACGTAGCCCTTGTCCTTCAGGCGGGCGATGTCCCGGTCGAGGTCGTCCGTCTCGAAGCAGAGATGATGCAGCCCGGGCCCGCGCTTCTGGAGGAAGGTCGCGATGGGACCCTCGCCGCCCATGGGGTGGACGAGCTCGATGCGCGTCCCCTCGATCGGGAAGAAGGCCGTGGAGGTGCGCTCCGTGGGGACGTCCTCCGTACCGGTGAGGGGGATTCCCAGGTCCTCGGAGAAGCGCCGGATGGCGGCTTGCAGGTCCGGGACGGCGACGGCGATGTGGTCGAGGCGCACGATCATGGGCCCTGCCGTATCGTGCCGGAACGTTGGGTGCGAAGCGCTACCCCGCAGCCTCGTCGACGCGCCACCGCGCCAGACGCCCCTTCCCCTTCATCTCGATGGCGGCGAGGGCGGTGCCCCTGCAACTCGCCCCGACAACCTCCCACACCTCCTCGCTCACGCAGACGGCACCGGCCTCCCCCGCGGCCTCGACGCGCGCCGCGGTGTTCACGGTGTCGCCCCAGAGGTCGAAGAGGTACTGGCTGCGCCCCACGACGCCCGCCACGACGGGCCCCACGTGGATCCCCACGCGCACCTGCCAGTCGAGCCCCTCGGTCTGCCGGACCATCTCGAGCCCCGCGCGCACGCAGTCCAGCGAGGGCGTCGCCGAGGGCTGGAGCATCCCCGCGACGGCCATGAAGGAGTCCCCGATGGTCTTGATCTTCTGCAGACCGTGCCGCGCGCAGACATCCTCCAGACGCTCGACGAGGCACCGCAGCTTGGTGACGACCTCCTCGGGTTCGTGGCGGTCGCACCAGCGCGTGAAGTCGACCACGTCGCAGAAGAGCACCGCCACGTTCTCGTAGCGACGCGGACGTACCGCGCCCGTCGCCTTCAGTTCGCCCACGACGTCCACGGGGAGGATCACCCGGAGGAGGTCCTCCACGCGGGCGCGCTCGGTGTCGAGGGCCGCGCGGGCTTCGACCTCGGCGTCCCGGAGGCGCTTCTTCTCAAGCGACGCACCCACCCGCGCGCGCAGGAAAACGGGGTTGAAGGGCTTCGCGACGAAGTCGTCGGCGCCGAGCTCGATGCAGCGCACGACGTTCTCGTCGTTGTCCATCGCGCTCAGCATCACCACGGGGAGGTCCCGCGTGCGTGCGTCCTCACGGATGCGACGAAGGACCTCGAGCCCGTCCATCCCCGGCATGAGCACGTCGAGGAGGACGAGGTCGACGCTCTCGCTCGCGAGGATGTGGAGGGCTTCCTCGCCGCCCGCCGCGAGCCGCGTCGTGTGCCCCATCAACTGGAGCCGCCGCTGCAGGAGCGTGCGGTTCTCCTGGAGATCGTCCACCACGAGCACGCGCCCGACCACGGCGGGCGGACGCGGCGTGGGCGCGACCGCGGGCATCGCCGTGGACGCGCGCGGGGAGGGCATGTCCACGACCGTACTGCCGGAACAGTACGACCACAGTTGGTCGACAGCCCGCTCGAGCCGCTCGACATCCTCGACCGCCGTGCCGTCCTCCCGCAGGAGCGCGATCAACTCGCGGAGCAGGTCGACGTCATGCGCCATGGCCCGCGCCATCCGGAGGTGGAGCCCCTCCGGCAGCGCTCCCCCCGTCTCGTGCTCCACCTCGGCGAGTACGCGCGTGAGCGAGCCCAGGAGGCGATGCCCCGAGGCGCTCGCGAGGCGCAGCGCGGAGCGCACCTCGGCGCGGGAATCCTCGCCCAACTCCTCCGCCAGGACCTCCGAGTAGCCGATGATGGCGTTCAGGGGCGTGCGGAGGTCGTGACGCAGGCGTGCGAGCGGCGTGCGCGTGACGCTACTGCTCATTGCGGGCCCTGTCGCCCGCCCCGGACGGCCTCGATCCGCGCGACCAGGCGCTCGAGGTCGATGGGCTTCGTCTCGTAGTCGTCGCACCCCGCAGCGAGGGCCTCGTCGCGGTCGGTGGAGAGCGCGTGGGCCGTGAGCGCGATCACCGGGATGCGGGCCGTGACGGGGTCGGCCTTCAGCCTCCGCGTCGCCTCCCAGCCATCCAGGACCGGCAGTCCCATGTCCATCAGCACCACGTCCGGGAGCTCGCGCGCGACGACGTCCAGCGCCTCCTGCCCGTCCAGCGCGACCGCCACGCTGTAGCCCCGCCGCACGAGGCGGCGCGTGAGCATGTCGCGGTTCATCTCGTTGTCTTCGACGAGGACGATGCGGGTCATGGGAGATCTCCCTCGGACGGAACCATGCGCGCGTGGGCCTGGACCGCGCGGTCGACTTCGCGGACCAGCGTGGCGCGGTCGTACGCAGCCTTCTGCAGGACGGGGACGAGCGCCTCGCGGAGCGTGGCCTGCTCTTCCGGTGTGAGCTCGCGACCCGACACCACCAGGACCGGCACGTCGTGGAGCGCGGGGTCGGCACGCATCGCGGCGAGGACGTCGAAGCCGTCCATCCCCGGCATCGTGAGGTCGAGGACGACGAGCGAGGGCGTGGAGGCACGCAGCGCGACGAGGGCGGTCGTGCCGTCGACAGCCTCCTGCACGTCCCAGCCCTCGCGCGCGAGGGTGCGGCGGTGGAGCTCCCGTGCGGCGGGGTCATCGTCCACCACGAGCACCCGACGGTGCTCGCCTCGACCGACGTAGCCGTCGAGGATCCGCGCGAGGCGCTCCCAGTCGAGGGGCTTCGTGAGGAACTCGGCCGCGCCCAGCGCGAACCCGAGGTCCCGCTCGGAGGTCATCGTCGCCATGACCACCGGGATGTCGCGCGTGCGCGCATCCCGCTTCAGCGCCGAGAGGACGCGCCAGCCATCGACGTCGGGCATCATCACGTCGAGGAGGATGCAGACCGGCCCGAGGCGGACCGCCTCCTCGACGCACCCGGCCCCGCTGGCCCGACCGACGACGCGGTAGCCGTGCTTCGCGAGGAAGCGCCCCACGAGGTCGAGCGCCTCGGGGTCGTCGTCCACGGCCATGACGAGCGGGGCGAGATCCACGGCCTCGGCGCGCACGGGCGCGGGGACCGACGCCCCCGGGCGGGCGCTCGGCGGCACGACGTTCAAGGCGACGGGGCTCACGGCTCCGCCGGCCCAGACCTCCTCGCTCTCGCGCAGCCACACCGTGAAGGTGGAACCCGCGCCGGGCGTGCTCGCGAGCGTGACGTCGCCGCCCATCATCTGGCAGAACCGCCGCGAGAGCGAGAGCCCCAGACCCGTGCCGCCGTAGCGACGCGCGGTGGAGCCATCCCCCTGCGTGAAGGGGTTGAAGAGGCGCGCCTGCACCTCCGGCGCGATCCCGATGCCCGTGTCGCGCACCTCCAGCGCGACGCAGCTCATCTCCGGCGCCAACTCCTCCCACCCAGTGACACCCGCGGCGCGCCCTTCCGCGACGGTCGCGCGGCGCGCGTGGATCCCGACGCGCCCTCCGCTCGTGAACTTGATGGCGTTCCCCACCAGGTTGACGAGCGCCTGACGGAGCTTCCCCGCGTCCGCCCGCACCTTCAGGACGTTCACGTCGCAGGAGAGATCGAGGGTGTTCCCGCGCTGGCGCGCCGACCCGGACAGGAGCGTGATGACCGCCCCCGTCGTGACGCGCACATCCACGTCCTCGAGGGTGACGTCCATCCGCCCCGCCTCGATCTTCGAGAGGTCGAGGACGTCGTTGATCAGGCCCAGGAGGTGCCGACCGGCGCCGCGGATCTTCTCGAGCTCGGGCACGAACTCGGAGGGTTGCAGCTCGTGGACCTCCTCGAGGAGGAGCTCGCTGTAGCCGATGATCGCGTTGAGGGGCGTCCGCATCTCGTGGCTCATGTTGGCCAGGAAGCTGCTCTTCGAGCGATTGGCGGACTCCGCTTCGTCCCGTGCGCGCGCGAGGGCCTCGTTCTTGGCGCTCAACTCGACGCTCGAGAGCTCGAGCGAGCGCTCGATCAGGGCGCGGTCTGCCTCGTGGGTGGCGTAGGCCTCGTCGATGAGCGCGACGAGCTTCTTCATCTCGGGGGTCCACGCCGTCTCGTCGGTGCCGACCGTGCGGCGGAGCTGTCGTTCGAGGAGCTTGTGCATCAGTGCGCTTCGCGGAAGGTCGTCACGGTCATGGTCTGGTTGTGGAGCTCACAGGCGGCGCCCATCGCGCGGGGCGCGAGCTCCCCGTAGCTGTAGAACCCCGCGAGGGTGGTGCCCGTTCCGAGGGCCGCGGCCACGGCCTCGACCTCTTCTTCGACACGCTGCCCGAGGACGAGCTTCCGCCCGACGCAGGAGATGAGGAGTGCGAACTCCGGCGCCTTCCCCGCGGCGTCCACGCACAGCCCGGCAGCCCCCTCCGCGCCGTCGACCAGGCGGTCGTGGTTCGCCTTCATCAGGCGTACCTTGGCGCCCTCGGGGACGTCCCCCGCGAAGGTCATGCTCCCCGTGGCCTCGTCCACCGCGAGGATCGTGCGGGTGACGGCCCCCTTCGCGCCGGGAGCGGTCACGGCCAGGGGGAAGAGGAGCGCGCTCCCGGGCAGCCCCGCGGCGTGCTCGCCGAGGTAGCGCTTGTAGACCTCGAGGGCAGGCTCCCCGTCGAGGCGATGGAGCACGTTCCCCGCGCTCTGGTCGACGTGGCGCTCGGGGCCGAAGGCGTCCCAACCGCCCATGGAGCCGAAGCCGATCTGCACGGACTCACCGTAGATCCCGAGGGCGACGAGGCTTCCTGCGGCGAGGTCGTCCCCGAGACCCACCAGGGTCTGCGCGAACTGCGTCCCGTCGCCCGCCAGTCCGCCGGTGAGGGTGACTCCGGCGGGGAGCGCATCCGCGAGGCCCGCCACCAGCCCCGTTCCGTTCACCGCCAACCCGTCCGAGAACACGAGCACGTGCTGGAGGGCCCCCGCCGCCGCGCTGGCCGCGAAGCGCCCTGCGAGGAGACGACCCGCCGCGCGGCTGTCCGCGGTGCCGTCGAGGGTGACCTGGTGCGCCTGCACGCTGGCGCGCGCGAAGCGCACCGTCGTGAGGACGATCGTCCCGTCGTGGACGCCTTCCCCCGCGATCTCTCCCGAGGTCGTGCACCACACCAGCGGGAGGTCCCCAGCAGCGACACGGAGTTCGGCGCGGCGGGCGGCGGTGATCGCCTCCCGCGTCCCGAACGCGAGCGCGAAGCCCCCGCTCCCGGAGGTCGTGCCCGTGGGCAGCGCGGGCGACCAACCGGTCGAGGGTTGCCAGTGAAACTGTGCCGTCTGCATGGGAGAACTCCGCGTCCTCCGACGGATAACCCAGCGCGGGGGGGATGCGCCGGACGCGCGCGCAGGTCTCACCCGGCCCCAAGAAATCGACCCCACGCGTTCCCTTTCGGGGCGCGTGGGGTCGAGGTCGAGGCGCACGGAGCGCCCCGGACCGATGGTCAGCCTAGAAGAGGCCGCCCATCTTGCCGGCGATGACGAAGCTGAAGAGCACGAGGGTCTCCATGAAGACCAGCGCGATGAGCATCGGGGTCTGGAGCGTGCCGCCGGTCTGCGGGTTGCGGGCCATGCCCTCGAGCGCCGAGGAGGCCGCCTTGCCCTGCGCGGAGGCCGCGCCGAAGGCCGCGAGGCCGATGGCGAGACCGGCGCCGAGGCCCGGGCCCCAGCTGCTGGAGGCGTAGAGGTCGTTGCTGGCGAGCGCGACGCTCGAGGTGGCGACGAAGAGGGAGACGACGCGGAGCGCGTTCACGAGAGTGCTGTTCATGAGAGACCTCCGATGGAGACGGGAAGACTAGTGGTGGGCAGGGTGACCGTCGCCATGACCTTCGTCATGGTGTTCGGCCGACAGGGCGATGTAGATGGTGGTCAGGAGCGCGAACACGAAGGCCTGAACGACGCACACGAGCAGGCCCAGGAACATCAGGGGCACCGGCACGAGCGAGCCGCCGATCAGGCCGCCGATGCTCACGTCCGAGAGGCCGTGCAGCGTGGAGGGGTCCGCGCCGTTGCCGAGCGTCCGCGCGATCCCCGCGAGGAGGTGGTCGACCGTGATGTTGACCGTGAGACGGAAGGCGAGCGCGACCGGGCGCACGAGGAGCGAGAAGCTCTCGAGCACGAAGAAGATCGGCGCGATGGCGAGGACCGGCCCGGCGAGGTGCTTGAGGTAGCCAACGCCGTTGCGCGAGAGGCCCGCGTAGTTGAACACCAGGAACACCGAGCAGGACAGCGCGAAGTTGCTGGAGATGTTCTCCGTGACGGGCAACACGCCGGGGATGAAGCCCGACAGGTTGGCCACGAGCACGTAGAAGAAGATGCCGCCCACGAGCGGGAAGAAGGCGCGCGCCTCCTTGGCGCTGCCGATGGTCGCGGTCATCAGGCCGTAAAGCCACTCGATGATCACCTCGGCCACGTTCCGAAGGCCGAGGCCGCTGTCGGGGACGAGACCCGCCTCGCCCTTCGCCTTGGCGCTCTCGAGCCCCATGCGCGCGACGCCCGCGAGCGCGAGGATCACGAAGACGATGGCCCACGACGTGGCGATGAAGTAGCCGGCCTGCGGGTCAGCGAGCTTGAGCGCGTGACCGACGCCCGCGTGCTCGAGGTCGAACCCCGGGATCTTCTGGAACCACGAGAAGTGGTGCGTCTCCCCGACGATCGCGCCGGTGAACTGCGCGAGCAACGGGTGAAGGAAAGCGCTGATCATCCGATCTCCGGGGCCGGCACGGGGGCGGGCGGCGTGGAAAGCAGCGAGTCCCAGGGACGGCGCAGACCCGCGAGGGCGTGCCCGGTCACCACGGGGAAGAAACAGAGGAAGCCGAGGGTGAAGCCCAGCGCCGGAACCCGTGCCACCAGGAGCACGACCACGGCCGTCATGAGCCCCGCCTGCTGGAGGAAGAGGCGACGACGCAGGTCCCCGTGCTCCAAGCCCGCGACCGCCCAACGGAGGGTCTGGAGATTGAGGCAGCTCACGAGCGCGCCGATCGTGACGCCCATCGCCGCGCCGTAGCTTCCGACACCCCCCGCGGCGCCCGCGAACGCGACGACGGACATGGCCAGGGCGGCCAGGGCGGTGTCACGAAGGAGGGTCGGGAGGGTGAGCATCAGGAATTGGGGGGGAGACGGGTGAGACCTCGGAAGAGCTGGACGATGCCCGCCGCGAACCCGCCGAAGAGCAGGAGAACCGTGAACCACCTGCCCGTGCCGAGCACGTGGTCCACGCCGGCCCCGACGAGCGCGCCGCCCAGCGCGTAGCCGGGGACCGCGCCGACGAGGCTCGCGGCGGCCATGGCCCGTCGGAGGTTCCCGCCGCTCATGGAGCGGCCCGGGAAGCGACTCGTCGCCGGTCACGGCACATCGTGGATTCCAGCCTGCAAAGAGCGACGACGCGCGGTGCGCCGAGGTTGCGCCGACTAACGATGCGCCCGTGCACTGTCAACGGTTGCAGGCTCCCCAGAGGCCCAGTCGCTCGCTCCTCGCGGCACGCTCGTCGGCCTCGAAGTCGTTCGCGAAGGCGCTGTTAGGAGGGACCTCGAAGGCGGTCGCCTGCCCCTGCCGCACGAGCTGGCGGTTGTAGAAGCCCGCTTCCCCCGCATCTCGCGTCACGTACGCGAGGGTGCGGTCGTAGCGATCGAGACACTCCCGGTCGAACGTCAGCCAGACCAGCTTGCCCTCGAGCGCGGCCTCCGTGTAGTCGAAGGCAGCATCTCCCCAGCACTCGGCGGGGTCGTCGTGGGCGATCTCCGGCGTGTCGACGCCGATCATGCGGACCTTGATGCTCTGGCCGCCGCCGTCGGGGTAGGCGTAGAAGGTGTCCCCGTCGACGGCGTAGTTGACCCGCACGAGGAGGGGGGCCGCGCAGGGGTTCGGCGCCGTGGGGAGCTGCGTGGTGTCGAGGGCGCGCACCCGTGCGTCGTCCGCGGCGCGGGCCTCGGCGGCGGTGTCGACCACGGTGTCGGCGCTGTCGGACGCGTCCGAGGCGGCGGTGTCGTCGATCGTGGCGGGGCAACCCACGAGGAGGAGGAGAGGGATCACGGGGCCTCCGCGTCGGCGACGCCGGAAAGACTGGCGCCGACGCGATCGAGGCCGATCCCTGCTTCCTCGCGGGCGTCCCCCTCCCCGAGCGCGGCGACGGCGCGCTGGTAGGACTCGAGGGCCTGCTCGCTCCGCCCCGCACGCTCCCAGGCGCGCGCGGCCGCGAGGATCGCGTGACCGTCTCCACGGTCCACGTCCGCCGGCGCGAAGGTCTCCGCGGCCCGAAGGGGGTCCCGCAAGTCCTGCAGGTAGAGCGTGCCGAGTTGCATGCGGAGGGCGCCCCGACGCGCTGCCTCCGGTTCCAGGTCCGCGGCCACGCGGAGCCAGTTCGCAGCCTGGGTCGGCTCGCGGGACTGCACGGCGATCAACGCCGCGCGTGCGGCCGCCTCGGCGCGCGTGCCCGGCGTGTGCCAGCCCCCCGCGACTTCGGCGTACGCCGCGGCCGCCCCGGCGAGGTCCCCCGCCACGTAGCGGGCGTTGGCCCGGTCGAGGGCGAGCGGCGACCAGGGCCCCTCGAGGACGACGGCCGCGACGCCGACGATGAGGGCGGGAACGGCCAGGGCGCCGAAGAGATACCGGGCGTGGAAGCGCATGGTCGGAGGGTATCACCCCGCGCGCGTTCGGGTCACGGCGGCGACGGCGGCGACGGTTCCTTGTACCCGAGCGCCTCCAGCGCGGCGTCGAGCTCCTGGACCTCGCCGCTCCCGCCGGGTGCCCGCGCGTCCCAGGCGTGGATCGCGTCGAGGAGCACGCCCTGACGCGCGGCGACATCGGGCCCCTCCGCGAGCGGTTGCCCCGACGCGACGCGGTAGAGCGTGGGGGCCTCCCGTAGCCACGGCGCCGTGAGGAGGAGGTCGCTCCCCCGCACGACACCGCGCTCCAACGCGGGGGTCGGCCACGGACCGGCGGGGTCCGCGGCGCGATCCGCCGGCTGGGTCGCCTCGAGGAAGAGATCGCGCGCGGGCAGGACCGACGCGGCGCTCCAGAGCGCCG
>JACCEC012118542.1_pt1 | contig 11765 bp, 16 predicted proteins | sample 7450121 | NCBI WGS metagenome assembly JACCEC01 (sample SAMN15323455, study PRJNA562643) | freshwater metagenome | isolation source: river surface water | place: USA:Blue River Watershed | collected 2017-08-18 | reverse complement strand
CAAACAGACCAAGCGAATTTTCTTTCGACCTCGCTCCCGTCCATCAACGGCAAGCCGTTCCTGGGACACACGTTCAGCATCGGCGGATCGACGGTTGACTGCGCATCCCTGGAAATCCTGATCACCAACGTGATCAGCCCCGTGCAGACCGGAGCGCACGCCAGCGGAAACGGCAAGAACGTCATCACCGAACAGCGATGCACGATTACCGCCGTGATCCTCGACGAGGGCGTGGACTACCGCGACAAGCACCGCAACGACGCGGCGGGCGATCTGCTCGCGATCTCCGCGCAGATGTCTGCGGGCTCGGCCGGCTCCGTCCTGACCTGGACGGGAAACCTTGCCGTCATGGACAACCCTGCCGTCGAGTACCGCGAAGGAAACGGCTACCGGACCATTGCTGGCAAGTTCGTCGCGTCCAGCACGGGCGCGATCCTCACCCTCACTCAGTCGTAAGAAGGGGAAGCCATGGGCATCTATCTCGAACCGGAGACGACGTTTTCCGTCTCCATCAAGGACAACGGCGGGGCGCACTTCGAGACTGTCGAAGGCTCCGACATCACGCTCCGTACGGCGACAGGGCGGGAGTACGCGGCCATCATGCGCGCAATCCGTACCAGCGACGACCAGGCGGGATACGACATCGTCGGCAAGTTCATCAAGTCCGGCGTGACCGACGTTGCGCGGCTCCATCCCAACGTGTCGGCGCTTCTCCTTTTGGAGGTTGCCAAACGGTCGCACGTCACGGAGAAGTCAGCGGGAAACTGATTATTGCCTTTCGGCTTGCGACAGGGCAGTACAAATGCACCTGTCGCCCCGGAAGGCACGACGCGAGAGCAGACGGAGAGACGAGACGACGGTGGGGATGCGAGGAAAGGGCAGACGCTCCAGTATTCGCGGATCCGCTCACAGGCAAATGGACATCCGACCAATGGGATCTACACCGATGCCCAGCGGGGCAAGTAGGGGAGGAGTGGGAGTATGCAATTTCCGTCTGGAGTGCTTACGGAGGGCAGGACGACCACGGGCCGCTTCCGGTCGCTGGCGGGTGGATGGATCAAACGGTCTGGTTTGCTGATGCAGACGCCATCCTACGATCCGAGAGATCGCGATACCTCGAAGCCAGGCGCAAGCAGGCCGAAGCGTCAAGAATTGCCCAGGCTCCCAAGCGGGGCCGTCGATGAGTGACAAGGTCAAGTACGTCCTAGAGGTCGACGACAAGGGCTCACCAAAGCTCGTCAAGTTCGGCAATACGGCGGAGAAGTCCGGCAAGCAGGCGTCTAAGGCGTTCAGCGAAGCGGGGCAGTCCGTATCGTCGTTTGCGAAGGAACTGCCAGGCGTCGGCGGCGCGATGTCCTCGCTTGCGGCTGGCCCTGCGGCTACGGCTGGCGTTGCTGTCGGCGCGCTTGCTGTTGGGTTCGGAGCGATGATCAAAAAGTCCGTCGACTTCGCGGACAACATGAACGACCTGTCTCTGCGTCTCGGGGTCTCCACGGAACGCATCTCCGTGCTGTCGCTGTACACGGAGCAATCCGGCACCGACATCGAAACGCTCGCCTCTGCCATGGGCAAGCTGGGCGTGAAACTGTCCAGCGGCGACAAGGATCTCAAGAGCTACGGCATCACGGCAGGCACCGTCGACGAGGCGTTGTTCCAGCTTGCCGACAAGGTCAAGAACACCGAAGACCCGATGCTCCGCCTCAAGATCGCTACGGACGCATTTGGCAAGTCCGGCCAGACCATGCTCCCGCTGTTGTCCCAGGGCGGGGACGCGCTGAAGGCAATGGCTCAAGATGCCCCTATCGTGTCGCAGGAAATGGCGAATATGGCCGACAGCTTCAACGACCGGATGGCGGCGATCAAAGGCCGTTTCGCCGCTGTCGGCCTCGGGATCGCTGAGAACATCCTTCCCGAAATGGAGAAGTGGGCGGAAGGGCTCGAGCGGATCATGTCGGCCCTCGGCATGGTGTCAGACGCGCAGAAGCGAGACGCCAAGATCACCGAAGGGCGAAACAAGATCATCGCTACCTACGGCGACGTCATGCAGAAGGACGCTGCAGACCGGAAGAAATACGGCCTCGGAGAGCGCACTAGTGCAGTGCGGATCTCTGGGATGACGCTTCAGGATGCGCTTGCCGCATTCGACCGGAACAACGTTCGTTCGTCCCCTGGCGGCGCAGGCACAGGACCTACAGGGAGGTTTGGCGCAGGCACAGGGCCTACAGGGGGGGTTGGCGCAGGCGCAACAAGCTCCGGGAAGCCGCTTGCCAACTCCGTCGACTACTGGTCTGCTAATGGCTACGACCAAGGCGAGTACCAGTACCGCTATAACCTACAGCGGAGCGCGAACTTCAGCTCTTCGGCAGAGCCATCTGAACAGGCAGAGAGCGTCGATTTCCTGGCGATTCATCCGGACTACTACGCGGGCTTGCCCTTCTCGAAAAAAGCAAAGGCGTCCATGGAGGCGCAGTACGACGAGGAGCGGGAGGCTGAGTCGAAGAAGCTGGAGGAGCGCCGCGCAGAAATTGCGAGCTTCTACGCGGGCGTCACGGGCGACATGAAGGGCGCGTTTTCGTCCGCGTACTCCGACATCTGGAAGAACGGTCGTGACGCGGCCTCTGCCCTCTACGACGCCTTCTCGGAGCGTTTCACGGATCGGCTGATCGACTCGCTGGCGTCCCTCTCTGCAAACGGTCTGATGGCTCTACTCACGGGCGGCGTATCAACTGCCGGACAGGGAGTGTTTTCGCTCCTCGGATTCGCGGGCGGCGGCGCTCCTCCTGTCGGCTCCCCGTCCATCGTCGGCGAGCGCCGCGCCGAAATGATCATACCGCGCGGACCTTCGCGAGTGGAGCCTACTTCGGGGCGCGGCGATACGATCAACATCACGGTTTCGAATCCTGCAGAAGCTCGCTCCCTGGTGCGCTCGCTCAAGACCGATGAGCGGCGTCGGAATACAGGGGTACGCTGATGGCGTTGGCCGACAGGGCGGAATCCGTCTCGGTCGAGTACGCCCTGGCGCTCGACTGGTCCGAGGCGCTGGACGGCACGCCCGTCTGCTACGACGACGGCGCGGTCTATGACGAGCTGGTGTCTACCTTGACCATGCGCCTCACTCCGTCGGAGCTTTCGGTGTGGGAGGCCGCATTCCAGGGCGACCGGGAAATGACGTTCCTGGACTGGACGGGCCTCCCTCTTGGCCCTGAGATCGATGTTTCCTCCGGGACCGTGACGGCGATCATCCTTGACCTGATCGTAGACGGCCCTGCGGACTCCTCCATGACGCTGTTCGATGTTACGGCGGTGCTCCAGTATGGTCCGCTCTCCGCGCCCTCTGCGGGCTCCATAACGGCGGTTCTGGACAACGGTGTCCCGTACCACTCCGCGCGACCGTCGACCAAGGCGCTGCGCACCGACGGCGGAACCGTCGAGCTGGTGGAGTACGGGGCAGAGTCAACGCGGCGGACGGTCTGGTACGCCTCCGGCCTGTCGCGCTCCGAGGTGGTCGACGCGATCAATTGGCTGCGGACCCTCAGGGGATCTACCTACCTGTGGGCTGCATCCGGCTTGTCGCGTCCGTTCGGCCCTGGCGAGTCGAAAGATGCAATCGTCCGATTCCCCGCGTGGAAGGTCAATCAGGAGAGTAATTTGACCTGGGGCATCGAATTGGAGGTGGTGCGGAATGTCTGACTTCGCCGTCAAAATCATCCTTTCGGCATCGTCTCCAATCCCGTATTACGACGTTGCTCCGTGGGTGCTCGGGACGCTCGAAGCGTCCAGCGGAGAAGCAACTACTAGCGACAGCTACGGCCTGCTTGTCGATTGCTCCCCTGTCGGCGAGTACGCGGACATTGCCCAGGGAGGTAACTACGTCGCCGTTGGGGACTGGACCGTCAGCATCCATGCCGTGACACCGATGCGCGTGAAGTGGTGGAACGCATTTCGCGCGGCTGGTGCGTCCATGTACGGCGCGCGCGTCGAGCTGTGGGACGTGACAAATTCCGTATGCCGTACCGTCGGCATCGTGACCGATGCGGCGCTGAATGGCGTGGAAGTACAGATCGAGTGCGAATCAATCCTGACCGCGCGGCACAAGGCAATCCCATCGCGCACCTTGACAGCGCAGGAATTCCCCGGCCTATCGAGCGATTCGGAAGGGGCTGCGGTGCCGATCCTGTACGGGGATCCTGTCGCGATGGTCCCGCCGTCCATCCGGGTTACTCAGGACCTCGTGGCAACGTTCGTCGTCTCCAAGTACCCAGACATCGAGGCCCGCCGCTCCGTCGCCCCTTGCATCTCCGCGTCGCTCTCCGCGTTCAAAACTCCCTGGCTGGTCCGCTACGGCGACGCATACGATGGCCCGTGGGATGACTACTCCCCCTACACTTTCGCGGTCGATTTTGGGGAACCCTGCTGGCCTGGCTTGGTGTTCGATGGGGAGGATATATTCGTTCGCGTCGATTCCGGTAAAGGCGCAGGCCAGACGCGCAAAATCGTACGTCTTCCCTTGGTCGCGCCTCAGCAGACCACAATAACAAAAAGCTGGACTGTAGAATTCGGCGTTACGTCTCCATGGGACACAATTCCGGATGCGACCAGCGTTTTGTCTTTCTTTGCTGTTTCTGTTGCAGAAAACCTTATGGTTTGCGACGAGGGGGTTATAGAAAAGGTTACATACCGCGATCCGGCGGGGGACGACTATGTTATTGGATCTACTCAGGGATCAATAAATGATGTCGTCACGGCGGACATTTCCGGCGAATTCCTTAACGGCGAGAATTATAGTGCGATAGAATACGTCGCGCCCTCCGAGAACTTCGGATCTCCAAAGCTGACGGACAAAGTCGCAACGCTGACGGCACCCCACTGGAATACCGTCAATACAGCCCACGTTAATACCTTGACTTCGCTTTCCTGGTATATCGCTGATTCGTTTTGCCGGACTAAGATGTTCATGACGGAATACCCCCATAAAGCTCTAGGGATGGATGAAGTAAAACTATTATTCTCCTTCTCGCTGGCAAGTAGAACGCTTGCCGATGTAAAGCTGGTGGCGATTGGCCGGAAAATAGACGGCACGGACGAAGTTCTTGCGGATGGCAAAACATCAATTCTTAACGCTCCTAACACGGAATTAAATAGCTACTCGCCAGCAATTGCCGAGGGTGGCGTATACGGCGCGTTTAGTGCATATGCAACTACGCTTAAACTGCCTCGCCCGTTGTCCGCTTACGAGTCGATCCGGGCATGCCTTATTATCGGTGCGACAGGGGAGTACACGCAACTCAATCATACTTCTTACGGCACTTACACGGCGGGGTCGAACAAGATCCGTTTTTCTTATAGAGACGATGTTTACCCCTGGGTTGTTGTTGGGACAAAGATTAGGCCGGTTGACTCCGATGATGCGGGATACAATGACGAAAGATTTAATATTCCCAATTATTCCGGATCTTCCACTTTACATATTGGCGACTGGCGCGACTGGCGAACCGTCACGAATACCACAATCATCTTTTCCGGCGGCGATCCTGTTGCGTGGGAGGTCACCCTAGATTCCGCTTTTGATGTGCCATCCGGAAAATACAGTGTCTCTGTGCTCAACAATCCTGCCCCGGCATTTTTCACGCAAAACGAGGCGGAATCGGGGTACGCTTTTTCGGTTTGCGAGGTGTCGAGCGACGAGACTTTCCGCGTGGATGCCTCCTCCGGACGCACCTACTCAGCATCATGGCCCGCGCTCCCATCCGGAAAGACCAACGGCGACCCGATCATGCTTGCCCGCGATGCAGCCCTGGATATCCTGTACCGCGACCTGTCCATCGACTCCGGCAATGTCGATTTCGCCTCGTTCCAGGCGCTCCCGACAAACGGGATCGCGGCGGCTATGGTCGAGCCCGAGCGCTCCGATAGCGTGATCGCCCGGATGTCACAGGAATACAACTGGATTGTTGCCCATGACGGAGCGGGCAGGGTACGAGCGAAGACCTGGCTCGACCGCATGTGGTCGACCGTGGCTGACTGGACGATCGCGAATTCCGATATCATAGCGCAGTCCATGCAGGAAAAGACCACGGCGATAGATGACGTAATCTGTCAGCCGTCGCTCTACTGGTCATGGACCCAGGCTGACGGATTCCGGTCCTCTGCCATCGTGTCGGACGTGACTGTTGATCCCGATTCGCTGACATCTGGAAACTACCTCGGGACGATCTCCGGCTTTGGCGACTTCGAAGAGTCAAAGGATGTCCTCCAGAGTCTTCAAGACGCCTATTCCGTAGCTCTCCACCGTGGCGAAAAGTCGCTGTACTGGAAGTACGGAGGCGACGCGCTCATCCTATATGTTGGCTCATCCCGAATGTGGTGGGCGGCATCGCGTAAACGGCTCCTGGATTTCAAGGTACACGAGAATCACGCGGCAATGGCGTCCGTCGTGGGAGACCGCGTCAAGGTCACTCATCGGCGGGCAACGGCGGGTATCGCTGTCTACGGCACCCTAGCAGGCCGCTGGTGGCATCCTGTCGACGGGACCGTCCAATTACTCGTCATGCTCGATCCTCCGTATGTGGACCTCGAAGACGGGCTTTTCGTTGACACCATCGACCCATCCGGTACCGTCGAGCAATACATCGATCAGACCGATGGTACGAGCGAGCAGTACACCGACAGCATTGGAGGCACAGCATGAGCAAGAACATCAGATTTAAGGGCATTGTCGCCACGCTCGCGCAGATTGCGGCGGACGCGTTCGCCGGTCGCATCTCGTGGGCCTCTGACCTTGCAAGGCCTGTCCATTACTACACGGACTCGGATTACGCCGTACTGGCCCGCAAGGACGTCGCTGAGACGTTTCCAGGGGTCAAGATCACCAATCAGGCGGGCCCCGTCGCGCGCATGGTCCAAGCCGGGACAGACGGCACACAGTCCGCAGTGAGCGCGGAGACGGCGAGGACGACGATTGGAGCACTTGCCTCTTCCGAGAAGGGCTCTGCGAACGGCGTCGCTCCTCTCGGAAGCGACAGCAAGATCGCGGCGACCTACCTGCCGTCCTACGTGGACGACGTGATCGAGGTGGCGAACTACGTGGCTCTCCCCGGCACCGGCGAGGCAGGGAAGATCTACGTCACGATGGACACGAACCGCATCTACCGCTGGAGCGGATCCGCGTACGTCGAAATCTCAGCGTCGCTGGCCCTTGGCGAAACCTCCTCCACCGCCTACCGTGGCGACCGTGGGAAAACCGCCTACGACCATTCGCAGATCACAGCGGCGAATCCCCACGGGACGACGTTCGCGCAGATCGTCTCGAAGCCCACGACGCTTTCCGGTTACGGAATCACGGATGCCCAGCCCCTCGACTCCGACCTGACGGCGATTGCCGCGCTCTCGACGCAGGCATTCGGGAGATCCCTGCTCACGCAGGCGGACGCGGCGGCGGCGCGGACGACGCTCGGCGTATCGAACACGGAGCGACTTGATGCGAGAATCGGTTATACTGATACCACGACATCGTGGTTCCGTTTTGCCAAGTTGAGTATTGTCTCTGATTATTCTACCGCAAATTGCAGTTGTGTTGTTACTGACGCAGGCCTTTCCGGTAACTCTAACAAGGGTTTTGTAATTGTTTATGCTCGTATTCGTTTGAATGGCGCAATGTCCGCCGCTCTTACGTACAAGAATCTTGAGATTGAAACTTCTGGTACTACTCCTTATGAGTTCGGGTATGTTGTAGAGCAGGATGATGCAACAGAAAAGCGCGTTGCTTTGTATTGCAAAACTCCTATCTATTGTTTGTCTCAAATCTCTTTTTTGGCCACTCAGGCTTGCACGTTTTATGCAATGACTTCACCAATTACCACTGAGCCTACTGGGATAGTTTACGCAACTCCAACAGATAAAAAAGTTGGCTCAGTGACTGCCACGAAGCAGGCTGGCACGGGCTCGCGCATGGCGCAATTTGCCGCAGATGGGACAATCTCAGCGCTCGCAGACGCGGCGTCGGCGCGGGCGCTGATCGACGCGGCGCAGACCGCGCACACGCACACGGTCGCGAACCTCTCCAACCTCGGCGCGAACTGGTCCGGTCTGCTCACGAGCGCGAAGCCGACGACGCTGGCGGGGTACGGAATCACGGATGCCCAGCCCCTCGACTCCGATCTGACGGCCATCGCCGCGCTCTCGACGCAGGCATTCGGGCGCTCTCTGCTGACGCAGGCTGATGCGGCGGCGGCGCGGGCGGTGATCGATACAAAACGGAAGGCAACAGTATTGCGGCCATCTGCTACTCCTGGAAATGGAGTATCTACAGAGGTGGTATGGACTACAATACAGGTAGACCTCGATTACATCGTTGATTTTTGGTACTACACTGGAGGAGGCGCTTGCACTCTTCGTATATACGATGGGTCTCAAAACTCGTCAAAAATATTTTACTCCGCTAGCCTTCCTGCATCCAACGCGGCATATCATATGCGCATTTGCTTTCAGGTAGATAATAGTGCTGGTGCTTTTGTAACAATAAACGGTGTTCCAGGAGCAAGAACAAAAACAGATCTTTCTTTGATGACGGGGACATTGATATTTACTGCGCAGGGTAACGGAGGAGCTGGAGCGTATTTAGTCCCTGGACAACTAACATACACGCAAGCAGGCTAAGCCATGACCATCTCGTTCGACGAACCCACCTCCCGCGAGATCGCCGCCCTCTCCATCAAATCCATCGACTAGCCCGCCACGAATCGAGTAGATTTCCTGTATCGCAGAAAGGCCCAAAATGCCCAGAGTCAACCAGATCAACGCAGGACCGTACGCGGCGCTCTCGGGGTCGATCACCATCGGCGCGTTCGCCGTCCAACTCGCGGACCAGGCGGCCAAGGGCCGTCCACGGCAGCATGGTTCACGCCTGCTCCATCCCGCTGATGCCTGACGCTCAGCTCGCCGCCTACGGTGTCGGGATCATCGCGCTCATCGGAGGCATCGCTACCGTGGCGCGGGGGTTCCGGGCGGACGTCGAGAAAATCGTAGACGGAAAGCTCGAGGCCGTCATCGCACGCATCTCGGCGATTGACAAGGCCCTGAGCGAGGAGCGCGAGGAACGGCGTCGGATGGAGCGCGAGAAATGACGCCGCTGCGCATTGCCTCCGCCTCCGTCTGCATCGGTGCCGCGCTCGCTATGATCTCCTCGACGCTCGCCGTCCCGGTCTCATCAGCTGATCGCAAGATCCCGCGCCCTCCGAATTGCCCGGACTGCCGTCCGGCCTTGACATTCGCCGGGGGGTGCGAGTAGATTCTCATCCGTCGCCGGTTCCGAGTTCGTCCCGGCGACCAACACGGGGTGATGCGGGGTTTACCCTGCAACTGTCGGGGAATCACGAAAGAGCCGGGGGGTTTACTCTCCGGCTTTTGCGTATATTCGAGAGATGGAACCAAAAAGTATTTCCCTCGCACGGGCGTACGTCGGCAGGCAGGAGTTCGATGGACAGAATCGCGGCCACGTCCTCGACTGCATCATGGACGGCCTGAATCTTCCGCGCGGCATGTCGTGGTGTGGCGCATTCGTGACGTGGTGCCTCATGCGTTCCTACGCCCACACGAAGCCGGACCTGCGGCGAATACTCGGGTTCTCCTCGCCGTGGTACTGCGATTCGACGCGCGACTGGCTCGCGCAGGCCAAGGCGCTCGACATGATCGTGCAACAGCCGGAAGCTGGCGACCTGTTCGTCCTCCTCGACTCTCGCGGGATGGCGCATCACATCGGATTCGTCACGATCCCCCCTGACGTGATCGGAGATTTTGGGACAATCGAGGGAAATACCAATGCGGGCGGCTCAGTCAACGGCGACGGAGTCTACTGCAGGACTCGACGAGCGACAGATAGTGTCCGATTCATCCGCCTGCCGAAGGAGCTGAAGGCACCATGACCTACCAGCCATCCAAGAGCCATAGCAAGGCGCTACGGGCGTCAGTGCCTCCCGGCCTCGTCCTCGTCGCTGTATGGGCCGCGCGCGAGTTCATGGGGCGCGACGTCCCTTCTGACGTGGCTCTTGCCGCTCTGACAGGCATCGTCTACGGCGTCGAGTGGGCGCGGAACCGCCTCAAGCACGGTTGGAAGCGATGAATACACTTACCGCGCTCGTCATCTCTGGCCTGATCGGATCCGCCATCGTCATCGGGCTGGGCCTCCTGCTCGGATCGGCGTTTGTTCTGCAGGAGTACGGCCTCGACTGGACGATCCATGCCATCGGGGAAATGCTCCGATGATGCGCCGCGTCGGGATTGTTGCCGTGGTTCTGCTCGCTCTGGTCGCGTGCTGCATGATCGGCTGGGGCGCTGGCAGGCTCTCTGCGGGCTCGGCGCATCCAGAAGACCAACAGGCCGTCGCGCTGGCCGAAAGCCTAGCCACTGCGCGCGCAGAGGCGGCGTCGCGTCTCCAGTCGTGGCGCGACTCGCTCCGGTCCATGCCTCGCGATACCGTCGTGCGGCGTGTGGTGCGCTACATCGCGGCGCATGATACCGCGCTCATCTGGCGCGACTCCATGCGAACCGATACCGTCGAGGTGATCCGCTGGCTGGCCGCGTCAGACTCGTCACAGCGCGTCAGGGGCGACTCCCTGGCCGGTGAGCTGGCCCAATGCCGCTACGATGCCGACCAATGCAGCGATGCCCTACAGGCACGTCCTGAGTCCTGCGGGACGTGGAGCGCGTTCGGGCTCGGGTTCGGAGTAGGGTTCAGCGCGGCAGCGGTGGCGTGCGCGCTGGTGCGCTAGTATCCGCCAAATGCAATTGAGTACCATTCCGCAAGCGCAGCGTATGCCTTCGCGAAAACTAGCTGACGATCGCAGCTCTGCGCGCATACCACAAACCCGCTACCATCAACCGCGTCACGGTCGCGCATATCGAAGAATGCGCGCTCCATCAGTACCCCTCTCCTTTGATAACCCACTCCTGCCGCCGCCGAAAACCCTCCTGAGCGCGGCAATGGTGACGCATCTCTATCTGCCCCGATGCCCTCAGGTCATGGAGAATCGCGGATAGGCGATTGCGGCTTGGTGACCCGATGGACTCGCTGAGCTTTGCGAGCAGCTCTTCGGTGGACAGGCGATGTCCTCGAAGGCAACCGATCACGGCAGTCTGGAGCGGGTCGAGGGTGGAGATCATGGCTTCTCCATCTTTGCGAGATCGTCGCCCCATGCCTCGACAGATTCCGCCCACGTCGTCATTTTTTCGGCAGTCGGTCCGTATGGGGCGAACACCGCGCACGCCTGCACGCTGGATCCAACGGCGCGCATTCTCCGGCCAATCTCGCGCAGTTCAGCGGGGATTTCCTCGGCCTGGAGAGATACGCATGCCATGGCTACCGGATAGGCCTTCCTTGCGCTGATGATCGCGGCGGTTCGAGTAGCGCCGCTTCCGAGACATCGGAACTGGTCCTGCACATTCCAATGCCCGTCATCCGCCTGTTCGATTTTGATGATCATGCCGCACCCCCATTCCGTCGCGCCTTCCACGCAGCTCGATAGGCACGCTGTTTCGCTGTCCGCTCGTCCACCTGTGCCGCGAGCGTCTTTTCCCACTCGAGGTCTTCCAGTCGCCTCCGGATCGCGTCTCCAATCTCCTGCGGGATGGTGCGCGCCTTCGGATTGTTTCGGCGCAGGTCAATCTGTTGGCGTCTGGACCGCTCGATGGATTCGCGGGCGGCGGCGATAGTCTCTAGCGCGGTCATGGGTTTGCATCTTCCGTCATGGCGAGAGCGGCGCGGACATCAT
>JACCEC010212299.1_pt1 | contig 11767 bp, 16 predicted proteins | sample 7450121 | NCBI WGS metagenome assembly JACCEC01 (sample SAMN15323455, study PRJNA562643) | freshwater metagenome | isolation source: river surface water | place: USA:Blue River Watershed | collected 2017-08-18 | reverse complement strand
TCTTCCTGATGAACGCCAACAAAAAAACATCTGGTGGCATCAAAGAAAAAGTACTGAGTCTTGTCGCGTAGAGGCTGATCACACATATTCTCTTTTTTTGAAAAGAGGTTTCATATCGGATAGTGCGATAGGCTCTCTTCGCAAACATAAAGTACCCCTGCTAGAAAGTAGATGTACTTGTTATGTTTTTCGTGGTAGTATCTGTTGAGATACTTGTCGTCGATGTCGAACGCACGTAGTGGCAACGCGTATGTGTGTTGATATTTGTATGTTTTGCTGTACCAAATGATAATGTCTTCCCCCAAACTGAAGTTGCGACTAAAGAAGAACGATGTATGTTTGGTCGCAACCTCATAGTTGTTAATGAGAACAATTGAATTTATGCCGGAGCAATACACTTCGCATACGTACTTATGCAGTCTACGCATCGTATACATCGTCGCGGAAATTCATTTTTTGCAGCTTTAAAAGGGAAGCAGTGTGGCGCGCGGTTCCAGTCTCAACTGATATGTGCCGTTGCTTATGTGGTACAGCAGCACAATGTCTACGCATATGTCGGCGCGATGCATCGTGATGACGCCGTCAAACACAGAATATAGCCGCAAAGGCATTTCTAGAGAATAGATGATGTTCACACGATATCGTTTGCGGTATATAACGATTTCGTCCGTGAGAAATACGCCATGGATATACATGTGTCTGCCGATTACAGATGCGATCTCGCGGTTGTTGATAACAGTCATATGGCGGTAAAAGTTTGTATACCCTCCGGCTATGTACCTGCGCAGCTGCCGCATAACCCCTCCTACTTTTCACTAAAGGGGTTGCACCCCTTTAAAACCCTGCTCCAAATCAAAAAGAGATATTCTCTAAAGGGGTTACACCTCCGCGTATTCGCTTTAAAGATATACACGGCGTATATAGATTCAAAAAAAGATGATGTGCTACAAGCAACTAGTGTCGCCGCGCGACGATCTGCTTACGTTCATTCATGAAACTGCCGATATCAACTATGAGAGTCTATTCAAGCTTTATGACAATTTCGCGGCGAAGATGGTTGCGGCCGATAGAGCGGTGCTGATTTCGAGTATCAATCATAAACTTCGCACTACGAAAAACTATATCTTTGCCGCGTCAACACAGACGCCTGCGGCTTCGATGTCCGTATTTGAAATGAATAAGATCGTGAAGGCGGCTGTTCTCGCTTCCGAAGATAAGACGCTGCCGATGTTTGTTTGCGACGAGAAGACGGTATACGCCATCGACAGGCCTATGACACATGAAGACATTGAGGTTTTCACGAAGGTTCTCGTGGTTGATGAGGCCACAAAAGTCGCCGAGCCGGCGCGAACATGCGTTTGCGGCAAAAAAGGAAATTTGTTTCGATGCGGCCGATGCAAACTCGCGTATTATTGCGGCGTCGACTGTCAACGCAAGGACTATCCGAGGCACGCTGAAGTATGTATGCGCGTTAAGATAGCGGCAGTATGACCGTTATCGGCGTTCGATTGTTGATCGAATATGTGAACGTGTTGCCTGTGTAATGCTGAAGTTGATGAGAGCGATGTCGCGACGCATGATAATTTATGAGTTGGCCTGAAGCAGCCTCTACATAATCGGCGAGAACTATGTATGCGGATGTATTCATCAATGAACTTTCATTTACTTCTTTGCGATGTATTGTGTACCAAGGAAGCCCGCCATATACGGTTGTGTTTCTTATGTAGCAAAACGCATCGTGGCCGCTTCTGCCGCATATACGCACATGATTTATGACAAGTGCTGACGCAGTCCTGTAATGTTGCGCCACGTATACACGGAGACGCCGCATGTTGATCGCACATTATACACGCGCTGTTATTCAGTTTTTCCTGAAGAGCGTCGCTCTTCGTAAAACCCTGCTTCGATTCTTAGGCTGCGCTTGGGAAGATATGTATTTCATAAGTTTTGCAGTGAAGCCGAACTAGTAATATGCCTATACCATATGTAACAGATACATTCTCGGCACTAAGAAACCAACTAAGGCCAAACATTTCATTGGAATACTGTATGCCTTTACCGGAGGATGTTCTCCGGTATTTCGTGTAGTACTTGTATGTAGAAAGCTTTTCGAATATGCATATGCATCTTACATAGATGTAGTCATCTCGGTAAGATACGGAGCATACTTCGACGCCGCTCATGACAAAGTCGCTTCTTCCTGACTGCATGGTCCGTTTCGCATGTATGTATTCAGCCGCGACATATCGGCGGAGTTTTCTCATTGAGACTGCGTTCATCTACAAAAAAGACATTCAAAAATAGAATCTATATGTGGCATATTCTTTTTGAAGGCGAATATGAGGCGGCTTTCTGTACGATGCAGCGATGTCGTCTTCGTATGACACGCAATCATGCTCGCGTTCGTAGAGTATACGCGGATGAAGGACGCCTTTCGCTGTAATAAAGTATCCGTGTTTTTCATAACATGCGTATGAATAGCGGAGATAATTGCCGGATATCAACGCGCGTCTTATGCTCATGTAGTTCGGATCCCTGCACGTGGAGCATACCCCGGTGCTGTTGATGAGAAAATCTGTTCTTTCTTCAAATACTTCATCCGCGTGGGAATTCGATCGCGTGATGTAGAGGCTCAGTCGTCGCATTTTGAGTACATAAAGCGCATTCAGTTTTTCCAAAGAACGTAGTTCTTTGCGGGGGCTACGCCCCTTTAGAACCCCCCAACTCATTGGGGAAAGACTTGTGCTCTTCGTAGACCCAACTCCTAAGAAAAAGAAACTTAAAAAAGACGATTCATAGCGGTGTCTCCGATTTTTACTAGTTTACTAGGAACGTATATGACTTGTGTCCGACATCGACGACAACATAAAGAGAACACTCTTCATAATACAAGCTTTTATCTCCATTTGCGAACCATGAACATGCGAATGAGTCAGTGAAACTTGGATGAAAAATACCAGATATTGCTTTAATACACGCGCGCTTTTCGTAGCGGTTGAATATATCCGCCCTATTAGGATCGAAGATACATATGTATCGTATGTATAGGAAACGGTACACTCCGCTTGACGAACACATTTCCATGTTGCAAATCACAAAGTCTATCCTGTCGGTTTTCGGCATATGATAGTATTTTCGCATAATATACCCGCGGAGCTTTCTCATCTTATATGTCTTCTTGCGAATTCAAACTTTGTGGCAGCAGCCTCCGCAAAGAACGTAGTTCTTTTCCAGGAGTGGGGCGGATTTGAGGATCGCGGCCCCGCAAATAACGTAGTTCTTTTCCAGGCGTGGGGGGTTTTAAAGGGGCACGGCCTCCGCAAAGAACGTAGTTCTTTTCCAAAAGTTGGGGGGTTTTAAAGGGGCGCAGCCCCTTTAGAAAACTGAATTTACCGACATCAATATCTCAGAATGAAGTTTCTGCGGAAGTATCTTAAGGAAACTATCACTGTGCCGCATTTGCACAGAGAGGTATATGCCTTCACGATCGCCGGCAGGGTTCTGCGCACCATTCATTACGACAACTTGTTTGGGCAAGTCTGCAGGTTCTGGCAGAAGAATTTTCAAATCGAGCGTGATTCTGGTTATGTCTTCTATACGGCGGACGCTTGTTACACAAAGTACGGAGTCCACTTGAACATTCTCGGCGAGCATATTGTGTTTTGCCGCAAACGCAGAACAAAGCAATTCGACTTTCGCGCGACCTTCCAGTACCACAGGGAAATGACAAGATGCATGTACAGTTCGCATGGCAAGAAGAGAAAGATGTGTTGGTTGATGTACGACAGCATCATCGACAAGGCACGTGCAGATAGAATCGCGCTCATTATCTCGTGCGTGCTTTCAAAAACAACGGTTGCGCGGAAGTTTGCGCCGCACATGTACGGCGACAATTCTGACATCTATCACGTTTGCAATTTTGAGCGCAGAGAAACGCTGCCGGTGGACGGCTTGATGCCCGATATGCATGTACTTGAGCGCAAGAATTTTGCGCAGAAAAATAGCGGATGGTTTGTGAAACCTACGGTTGCGCCGGAGCCCGTCGATGATATCGACGACGCATATTCAGATGGTATTCTGGAATACGCCGCCAGTGAGTCAGACGAGGAATCGGTTGCGTCAGTGTAGCGGCCGGTCTGCGATGGAATTTCCTTTTAAACTTTAGTGGAGACTAGGGACGGGTTTTAAAGGAGCGAAGCCCCTTTAGTAATCAGCCCTCAAAAGTTTGATTTTTTGTATGCGGAAAGTATAATCGACATCAAAAAGATGCGGCGCCTCGCGCAATATGCCAGAGTGACCCGCAACGCATATCCCTATGTGTACCTATCTATTCTCGGCATTTATCCTAATTACTCGATCAGCTGCTACAGCGAGATGGTGTATTATAGTTCACCCAAAATGAACATAGAGCTATATATGAATGCGCAATCCCCCGGGCATACGATTCTTCGAACAGGGCAGATTGTCAGACTAAACCCGACCGTGTGTGAACGCGAAAAAATGATAATCTTTCGTAGGCCGCGCGCACACAGTATTCTGCCCTCGGTCGAAGTTTACGTGTATTTTTCCGGAAACGGGCACGGTGAGAATGCATACGGCTACAACATCGCGGAGACCAAACGCTGCAATAGACTGTTCGAACAGAGCCTCGTTACATGAAGAAATATTCGAACAGCTCGCTATCGTTGAACAGCTTGAACAGATTGTTGTCGATGTTCTCGGCGGTCATAGGGAGTGTTATGCTTGTGAAAGACAGAACTTCGTCTCTGCGTATGGTTTTGTAGATCCATTGTGAACCTGCATTTTGATAGATCTTCAGCATGCGGCCGTTGCATTTGATAAAGAACCATCTGTTTCCAATGATGATAAGGGGCTTGTGCGTCAATGCATATTCATATGAGGACATCGTTGTTGTCTCGTTTTTCTTTTCTTCAGGCAGACCGAGCAAGTACGCACGCGTAATAGGGGTTACTTCATTGATGACGCTCTCGAGAACATGTGAGGGTGAATCGATAAACATCGGTTCGTCCTTGCGATGCCATCGAAGATACTGCGCGTCGAGCGGCGGAATTTTTTGTATGGTCGCATATGTAACGGTCAACGTCTTATCGCGCGTCCGAAGTGTCACGAGTGTACCGGGGTTTACCTCGGCAGTCGCATCAAGCGCCTTTGTGTCGTCGAGCGCCTTCGCGTCGTCGAGCGCCATGATGGTATAGTATGTGAAAAAAGATCAATTTTCTAAAGGGGTTGCACCCCTTTAAAACCCCCTAATTGGTATTAGCAGAAGAAACAAACTTCCTAAAGGGGCTACGCCTCTTTAAAACCCCCTAATTGGTATTAGCAGAAGAAACAAACTTCCTAAAGGGGCTACGCCCCTTTAAAACCCTTAATCGAGGCCGCCCTACACCATGTGTTTCTTTAAGGAGAAATTACGATGTCATCGTGCATAGCGAGCAGACGCATGCACAGTTCGGCGATATCGCCTGTGCGATGCGTATGGCCACTTCTTCCGGAGATGAAGAAATCGCATCCTAACCCAAGAAGAATGCCCTGAAAGAGTATACTTATAAAAAGACCGTCTGTGCTATGGTGGAGCAACGAGAAAAGCGATCGATTCGTGTGACGAACCTTCGTAATGTGTAACTTTCCATAAAATGTTTCGCCGCACCAAGTGGGCGGACCGCGATACTTCTTCAAACTCCGCATCGGAGAAGTTACTCCGCATCAGCGAAGTTACTCCGCATCAGCGAAATGCACATCGATATGAGCGCCTTTTCAAATTTCCATTTAAAAAAACATTGAATTTTTGTACGCGTACTTAACAATGGCTGCACCAAACACACGTGTACAGGATATGAATATCTACGACGGGATGGAGCGTATGCCACTCGATGACTCTTTTTCGCATGGCGTGACGCCCACCAGTAGCAGCAGCATCGCGTCGACGCCGACCGGCTTGACTTCGTGGCGATCCGATGGTACCGCAGCATCATTCGGTTCCGCGAACACTCCTCGAGCGCCGCAGAATACGCCGATGCAGTTCCCACAAGTACCCCCGCCGCAGGCCCATCCGCACCAGTATCCACCGCAGCAGTACAACCAACCGCCGCCGCCACCGCAATACACGCAGCAGTACAATCAACCGCCGCCCCCACAGTACAATCAGCAGTACAATCAACCGCCGCCGCAATATGCGCCGCAGCAATACAATCAACCGCCGCCCCCACAGTACACGCAGCAGTACAATCAACCGCCGCCACAGTACGCGCAGCAGTACACACCGCCTGCGCCGTATGCGCCGCCCGTGCCGTATGCGCCATCGGCAGCGGTATCTTCGAGCAGCGACAAAAAGTCGTCGCCGCCGCGCGCACGACGCGAACACAGTCGCTCGCCGCGACGACGCAGCCGCTCGCGCAGTCGGTCTCCGCGCCGCCGCAGAAGAGAGGCGTCGCATAGCCGGTCTCCTTCTCCGTCAAAAGCTTTCAAAGTATACGCCGGGAGAAGAGCCCAGGATCCGTTCAGGACGTCGGCTGAGATTATCGCGGCTGAAGTTGCGGCAAAATTTGTCGAAATCGATATTGCATCTCGGAACGAAGTATTTCGCGGCAGGACATTCGGCTATTCGGGCATACCCGTCTTATTCATGGAAGACGGCAAAGAGGCATGCCGCGTCTACCTGCACGAAGGAGCGGCGATCAAGACTCCGTACAAGCACGAAAAAGAAATCGTACTTGACTGGGGAAAGGACCTCGTGATCGCGTGGGACACATATCGCATTGTCACTGACAAAACGAGATTTTCGGGCTCGGAACAATTCACGCAGCAGATTCACAGAATGATGTATTACTTTTGGATGCGCCGCGAAGATATTATGGTTTCTCACATCGCAGGGCGCGTCAAGAACAACGTCGGCAGACTGGACGAGTTCGTGCATTCGTTTGTTGATATTGTGAACGCGAATTACATCGGCGTCAAATTCACTAGGGACCTAGTCGAAGCAATCTTTCTGCTGCTTTTCCGCGTCAAAAATCGAAGCGCGATGAGCCCGGTCTGCGAATATACAAGATTCGCGAACATCATCACGCAGATGCATCAAACAGGGTCGCTGTCTTTTCCATATCCGACCGCTGAAGCGAGAGGTCTGCACGAATACTACTACACGCAATACATCAAGTCTTTCAAGTACGACCCCAACCTGAAGACCGACGCGATTTATGACAGATATCTGAAGGATTTTAACGATGCATTTGTGGCTGTAAAATGCACAGGAAAGTTCAACCGCTACCCTTACAGGGAGGAGGAAGCATAATCTAAAGGGGCGCAGCCCCTTTAAAACCCCCTGACCGGTACTCGATTTCTCCTCTAAACTTAAGGGCTGCGCCCCTGACCGGTACTCGATTTCTCCTCTAAACTTAAGCGGCCGAAGTACAGGCCGCTTTAGAAATTTTGATTTTTTCTGTTAATCTTTAATTAAGGGAAGCAGCCCCTTTAGAGACATGGCGACCAAGAGGCCGCTCTCGAAGGACAGTCAGGGTTCAACGCGGCCGCTTAAGATACAAAAAACAGATTCCACGGGACTCGTTATTTCGGAGAGCATCGATGAAAAGAAGCTTCTGACGGTATCGCAGCGAAATCAGGCGTATATGAACAGACTGGAGCCCTTGCGGATCGATATGGGCATTGTTCACGACAGAAAACTTCATATCATGCAAGGAGAAAAGGAATGCGTTGTGGTTTCGTACTTCAGCCACTACACACAGAGCCTTCAATCCATATGTAACGTCGCGACTTTCTGCGACGACGGGTACACGATTAACGCAGACGATTTTTGCATTGACTATGTGCTCTTTTGTTTCACTGTGTTCTATCCCTCGTGCGCGATCAAACCGTACATTTTCCCATCCGACTTTATGTCGCTGGTCGCTTTCATGGAGAAAAACAAGATGACGGATCAGGATGTTAACGGCGCGATTAACAAAATCTTTCCCGCGATTATCGATGAGACTAAGCACTTCGACAGTTGCTTTATTGAGTTGATCAACGAATATTTGCCGAGAGGAACGAAGCGCTTCGTGCAGGCGGCGATGTGTGCGCTGTTCAACGGCAAATACGTCCTTCCGCCACTGGACGAAGGATCTCATTTCGCAAAGATTATTCACCGCATCGCGATGCGCCGCGCGATTACTATTAAAATCGACGCGACTATTCCTTACAACGCAATCGTGCAAGCGCTGAGAGAGGTGGGTGTCACGATGGATACCGTCGATGATGCATATGCATCCGTGTTCAGCAGCGCGCGGAGAGAACGTTAAACCCCATTCGGAAAAGAGAATATCTAAAGGGATTTTTTTTCTTCTAAAAAAATGAATTTCATAGTGCAATACAACATAACCATGTCGTCGTTTAGAAGCAAGATTTCCGATATTCGCTTCAACGACAATGTGAGGATCACTGTCGGCGAGACGCAAGCATACTGCGGCGCGCTCGGATTTGTCGCGATGGCGACGTGCACTGAGGAACTTATGAGGCTTTATCAGCAGCTGATGCCCGCGGAACAAAGCGAAAATCGCTTCGGAGGCGCAATCGAGAAATACGAATGTTCCATTTTGCGAATCGGCTCCATTGGGTGCGCTCCGAAGCAGCCGATCAAAGGCGAATATCCGATTTTCAAGATCGCCAATATGACAGTCAGCAAGTGCTTTGTTCACCCGACAGTGACCATTTGTCTCGGCAACTCATATGCGCTCACGACATACGCGGATATCGACTTCATAAAGGGGTCGATCGAGCTCATTTATCGATGCTGCAAGGACATTCCTGTCTTCGAATTGCTTTCGGTCAGCTTTAGGGACGGGCCTTCATTGTATATGCGCGGCGGCTATTTTCCGACGACGCAGGCACAGCTGCGTGTGTTTCACCTGTTTTGCGACGCGGCAACGACAGATTGTAAGCAAAAGTTCGAGGTGTATGGCGCGGGCTCGCTTGACGCGGAGATTCTTCACGCGATGATGCCGTGCGATTTGAGCCCGATTGCGGCGATGGAATTCTATGCGAAGTCTTCTCGCGAGTTGCAGCGGCGTGTGTTGGCGGCGCTCATCAACTACATCCCGTATTTTGCGCCGACATTTGTGCCGATGACATGCTCGCCGCCGGCCGTACCCACGGCGTTGCGCACGGTATTTACGCCGAGCGACCTCGAAGCAAAGGAAGAAAAGGAGCAGCCCGATGTCATGATGAGCATTGCGCAGCCGATCTGCCTACGCAGTATTCCTGTGATCAGCAACATAAAGCCATTGACCATCGGGCAAAAAAGCGCATTTAAAAAGTATGGCACATAGTATATAGGGTTATTGTGCACGCACAATAACACTTACGCGCAGCCCCTTTAGCGATGTCACATACAGGAAATCTTCTTATTCAACATCTCTCGCAAAATGTCGCAAGAGAGCTAAAGATGCCCAATCTGCATCCAGTTGCACAGAAATATCTCATCAAAACATACAATGATCTCCCGAGTAGTATGTTTCAGGGGCACTCGGCGACGGATGTTATTCGTGTGCTTACGAAATTTTTTGTACAACAGATCCCGAAAGTCATGCAGGAATTCAAGGAAGCGCAACTCAAACCATTCGACCAGCATGAATGGCAGCGCCAAAATATCGGATCAACTGCTTCCGCCGAGCAAGATCAGTACTTCAGTTCTCTGCTGGGGCCCGCTGTCGTCGACACCGCCGACACCAAAAGCGTGAAGATTCAAGAATTTCTCGGTATCAACGACATGCCGAGTCTGCAATACCTCATCAATCCAAAGGCCGCATGGGTGTACTATTATGCGGTGCTCGATTCGAACTATCGCGACACCGCAAACGAAGACTCCAAAAACATCACATCATTCACATGGAACTATTCCGGCGACCAAAATCTCACCGGTAACTCCGCGACAACTGTCGGCACGATCCGCGATGTTGTCGGCATGCGAATGTATCAACCGCGCGTACCGTATGTTGCAGCGATGGACACGCTCTCGAAGCGCGTCAGTGTCCTCGTGAAGGAGCTACAAGCGCAAGCCGTCATTACGTCGACGGGAGTGCGGTACCACTTTTTGCTACGGCCGATTTATGAGTTCGGTCAAACATCTATTGAACTGACGACGGAAGACTACGACGACGGCCGATTTTACTTTAAGCAGCCGATTACCACCATGAACTCATTCACTATCTCGTTCGCCGACCCTATCAACCCAATTACTTTCTCGACGCCGTTCGACCGCTTCATCATCGCGATCGAGTTCGTATGTCTAAAATCCGACAAGTAACATCGGTGTCGCCGCGTCTATAAGAATCTTTTTTTGAATTTTTACTCTTCTCAATATCCGGACGACAGCTCTTCGTGATGCGGCATCTGCGACGATACGTTTATGTTGAGAAATTTCACGAGATAACAAGCCAGAATCTGCTTTGCGTCACTGTTGAAAATGGTAAGATCTTATATGAATTTGGCGTGTCTTTGGACTATGATCGCACATTTGTCATCGAACATCGGACGGATAATATCGCGTGCATGAAGGGACTCAATCTGACACGGTTCGACAACGGCATTGTTGTATGGAACAACGAATTCCAATATAGAATCGCGGCCATGCCGCCGGTAGAGGAACTTACCACCGATTGTTACGCACAGGGCGACCATGCGTTGATCGGCGCAACGCGGTTCGGATACATGCGCAAGCACTATGACACGATCTATTGCCGTTATTGTTCGCGAATATTCCTCTATTACCCCAGTGGGTACGACGGCGAGCGAACATACCGTCGCATCAACACACATACAAAAAAGTGTTCGCAACGCAACGGCCTCTACATAAGCATAGAAAATATCATGTACGCGCTTATGTTGGCGATGCTGTGTGAAGTCGATCCGTGTGTGTACCTGCCGCGGCACATTCGCTGTTAAAGTTAGCGGCGCGTATTGTATGTATTGCATTTTTTGAACATGCGCCGCATCAAGGCCTATATACGCATATCATACACGAATAGAAAGTCGCTGCCGGTCGACTTCGATGTTGTGCAGGGCATTTTGACTCAAGAAATTATGCCGTTGTATTCATATGACTTCGGCGGCTCGATGTATTTTACGTGTGTGGACGGACATCACATGCTTAAGTTTACGAACGGCCGACCATATTCGCTACTGTTTGACCGTGATGGCGAGTTAATGTTGCTCGACGCCGCGCAAGAACAGCAGTGTATACGAACTACAGCCAGATGCGTGGTTACACCATCGTTCATTTTATGGAAAAAGACAGAATCCGACGGCGACGACTATCTGTTTTGTCGCTATTGTGGCCGACATAACATCTACCATACGCGCATCACACAAGAATATCACAAAAAATATACTGATCACGCCGCGGAATGTTCGCGTGTAAACAAGCCGTACTTCACTGTGACGCAGTTGCTGTGCTATATTCTCACGTTCAGAAGTCAAATACATCCATTCTTTCAGCAGATTCATCACAACAACTTGATGAAATTTATGCGACGAAACACGCGTTACACCGCATGGGACATGCAGATAATCTTGCGATGAGGCAGCGCCATTAATGTAATTTGAAAAACCTGCGTATAAGTATATCTCGCGCCGTACCTTCATGAGGAATTTCGGCAAGTATAAGGGTTTCCGAAAGAAAACCCATCGATACTGCAAACCGAGAAATGACATGGTGCATAAGTTCATGCGTCGCGCCGCATATATAAAGATCGATGAT
>JACCEC011483340.1_pt1 | contig 11768 bp, 9 predicted proteins | sample 7450121 | NCBI WGS metagenome assembly JACCEC01 (sample SAMN15323455, study PRJNA562643) | freshwater metagenome | isolation source: river surface water | place: USA:Blue River Watershed | collected 2017-08-18 | reverse complement strand
GTGCGGTTAGTGGAATGCCGAATGGCTCGCCAACAACAGCCCCGGGAGTTCCGTTGATTTCGGCGGCGATGTCACGGGCAAATTCGTGACCCACGGGAACCCAACTTGGATTGACCTCGCCATAACCTTGCCGAGAGGTTAACTTTTTTGTGAAAAATTTACTGCGCTTCAAATAAGTGGTCAGCGAATTATCGCGCGACTGCATAACCAACAAAATCAAAGTGCGCTCCGGCCAGGTGCGCAGGTTGTAAAAGTTTGGCAACCGCAAAACATTCTTAAACGTTGCTTTCAATAGTCGACCAAAGTTTGGTGATTCACCGTTGCCGCCTGAGGCCAGCACCGATTGCAACAACCCCATGAAACCACTGCCCTTGCCGTAGCGAACTGGCTCAATGTGGGTGTGAGCATCAGGAAACACCGATGACGTGATTGCCGAGCCCGCAGTGAAATCATGGTCATTCTTTTTTGCCACCACACCCAGCAGGCTTTCAGAATTTGTGCGACTGAGTTCGCCCAGCTTTTTGCTGATGCCCGGTAAGCCGCCGCGGTCGCGGGACTTCTGCAAGAGTTTGGCGCTGCCGAGGGCTCCGGCGGCCACAATGACCTGTGGCACGTGAATGCTTTGTGGCCTAGATTTTCCGGCAAGTGATGTTCGCCTAAGTTTTAGTTCAAAGCCGCCATCGGTGAGTTTTTGAATGTGCGAGACGGTGGTCAGATCCCAAACTTCGGCGCCGGCGTTCTCAGCAAGGTAAAGATAATTTTTGACCAGGGTATTTTTAGCCCCGTGCCGACAACCGGTCATGCACTCACCGCAATTGATGCACCCGGTTCTGCGCGGACCATTACTGTCAAAGTATGGGTCACGCACCTCTTTACCCGCTTCACCAAAGTAGATACCAAGCGGTGCCATTTGGAAAGTGTTTTCAACGCCGCGATCTTTGGCTACTTTTTTGAGCACCAAGTCAGCTGGGCTGAAAAATGGATTCACCTGCACACCAAGCATTCGCTCGGCGATGTCGTAATAGGGATTCAGCAGTGACTGCCAGTCGGCAATCTGCGCCCACGAACCGGTATTGAAAAAATCAGCCGGTGGCCGGTAAAGAGTGTTGGCGTAAACCAGCGAACCGCCACCTACCCCGGCACCTGACATCACCAAGACATTTTTTAGAAAGTCAATTCGCTGGATGCCCAGCATGCCAAGTTTTGGAAAAAACAAAAAGCGCTTGAGATCAAAAGAGTTTTTGGCAAACTGGTGATCTTCAAAACGAGCGCCCGCTTCAATCACCAGTACTCGGTAGCCCTTCTCTGTCAGTCGCAGCGCAGCAACAGAGCCACCAAAGCCGGAGCCAATTACGGCAACGTCAAAGCCGGCGGTCATTTACGGCTTCGCTGCCTTGGCTTTAGCCGGGTACAGTTGAGTGCCAGATGGGCTGGCGGTCAACTCACTGAACGGCAGCAGGGCCGCACCAATCATCAGCAAATCAGAACCTAAGCCACCGGTGCGCAAAACCACGCGCTCGTTGGCGGCCGCAAGTGAATTGGCCTTGATGCCACTAATCAAACGTTCAGAGTCAAACTCAAAAAGTCCACCCAGGAATCCATCCAGCACGATTACCTCTGGGTTGAATATGTTTACAAAATTTCCAAGCGCCGCTGCCAAGCCATCAATTTGAGTTTCAATTAACTTCTTGGCCTTAGCCGCTTTGGTTCTGCTCATTTCCAAAAGCAGCTCATCATCGGTGGCCGCGTAAAGTTTGAAGACTTCAAGCAAATCATCGCGACGCACAAGTGCCTCCAGCGTTCCTTCAAGACCTGAATAATCTTTGGCGTTGCTGGTTGATATTCGCACGTGTCCCAACTCACCCGCATAACCTGCCGCGCCGCGCAACTGAATGCCGTCAACAACCACGCCGCCACCAATTCCTCCGGAACCGGCGAATAGATAGACCACATCAGAGAAACCTTTTGCATTTCCGTAGATACGCTCGGCAACGCAACCAAGTGAGGCATCGTTGTCAACATAAACCGGAAGACCCGTAATTTGTCTCAGCATTGGGCCAAACGGAAACTCAACCCAACCCAGGTGCGGGGCCAAACGAATTACGCCATCGGCGACTCTGACTTGACCGGGAATTGCAACACCGATTCCCACTATGCGCGTGCCGGGCTTGAGATCTTTACGAAAGTCTGCGATCAGTTCTGCCGCAATTGATACAGCCTTCTCTGGCTTAGTGAGGTTGGTGGTCACGACACGCTTTTTTGCAATTACCGTTCCAGAGAATGTCACCGTGGCCACAGTCACGGCATCGACATCGGTGTTGACTGAAAAGGCCACCACCTGGTCGCTCGCGGAAACCTGCAGGCTTGGTCGCCCAACTCCGTTTGCTGAGGCCTCAGTCTCATAGACCAAACCCAGCCCCTCAAGCTCAGAAACTAGGTCAGAAATTGTTGAGCGGTTAAGGCCAGAGCTGGTGGTTAGCTGAGCGCGTGACACAGTCTGGGACTGGTGAATCATCTTCAACAAAGCAGACAGGTTGTGCTGGCGCACGTCATCGCGGTTTTGCCCCAGCGTCTTAGATGCCTGATTGTCTAGGTTCAGCATGTTTACAAATCTACATTCACTAATCTTTGCGAGGTTACGAAATTGTGAGCAATAAACGGCGCCCAAAATTTTGCCCAGAGCAGTTCGAAGAATACTATGTTGTCACAGGCAACAAAACCGTTCAATGACGAAGGATTAGACACATGGCGCCCAACCCAACACGCGAAGACAAGTTCTCTTTTGGTCTCTGGACTATCGGCTGGGCCGCGCAGGATCAGTTTGGTGGCCCAACTCGTGCCCCACTTGATGTCGTTGATGCCATTCACAAGCTTTCTGAGATTGGTGCCTACGGCCTCACCTTCCACGACGACGACCTATTTGCATTTGGTAGCACCGACGCCGAACGCCGTCACGAGATTGACCGCACCAAGAAGGCGCTTGAAGAAACTGGCGTCATTGTGCCAATGATCACCACCAACCTATTCAGCCACCCAGTCTTTAAGGACGGCGCATTCACCAGCAACGATCGTGAGGTTCGCAGATTTGCTCTTCGCAAGACTCTGCGCAACCTAGATCTGGCAGCTGAGATGGGTGCCAAGACATTTGTTATGTGGGGCGGCCGCGAAGGTGCCGAGTATGACCACGCCAAAGATGTTGGCGGTGCCATGGAGCGCTACCGCGAGGGTGTAAACCTGCTTTGCCAGTACGTTATTGACCAGGGCTACGACATTCGCTTTGCCATTGAGCCAAAGCCAAACGAGCCACGCGGTGACATTCTGCTGCCAACTCTTGGTCACGCCATGGCCTTTATTGACACTTTGGAACACCCGGAACTAGTTGGCCTAAACCCAGAAACCGGTCACGAGCAGATGGCTGGCCTGAACTTCACATCGGGTATTGCGCAGGCAATTGAGCACGGCAAGCTCTTCCACATTGACCTTAACGGTCAGCGCGGAGTGAAGTTTGACCAGGACCTTGTGTTTGGTCACGGTGATATCTTCAACGCATTTAGCCTGGTTGGTTTGCTGGAGTTCGGTGGGCCAAACGGCGGACGTGCCTATGACGGCCCGCGCCACTTTGACTACAAGCCAAGCCGCACAGAAGACATGAACGGCGTTTGGGAATCTGCAAAGGCCAACATGGCAACCTATCTATTACTAAAGGAACGTGCCAAGGCATTCAACGCAGACCCAGAAGTTCAGGAGGCGCTAAAGGCCTCGCGCGTGCACGAGATTCACAAGGCAACCTTGAACCCAGGTGAAACCTACAGTGATCTTTTGGCAGACCGCAGTGCCTACGAAGAATTCGACGCCGATTCTTACTTCAACGCCAAGGGCTTCAACTTTGTACGCTTGAACCAGTTGGCTCTCGAGCACCTAATGGGCGCTCGCTAAACAGAAAGCTGCAAAGTGCCTTTAGTTGCCGGTATTGATTCATCTACCCAAAGCTGCAAGATTGTCATTCGTGATCTAGAGTCCGGCGCGCTTGTGCGCGAGGGCAGAGCAAGTCACCCAAACGGCACAGAGGTAAACCCGCAGGCGTGGTGGAATGCTCTGAATGAAGCAATCAAGCAAGCCGGCGGCATCGATGACGTTTCTGCAATTTCCATCGGCGGGCAGCAGCACGGCATGGTTGTCCTAGACACCGATGGCAAAGTCATTCGTGATGCCCTGCTTTGGAATGACACCAGAAGTGCCGGTCAAGCAAACGAGATCGTCGCAAAGTTTGGTGCGCAGGGCATTGCTGATCTGACCGGATCGCTTCCGGTGGCATCATTCACCGCAACCAAGTTGCTGTGGCTAAAGCAAAACGAACCAGAAAACGCAGCAAAGGTTGCCGCCGTATGTTTGCCGCACGACTGGCTTAGTTGGCGACTAGCAGGCTACGGGCCGGTTGGCGAAAGCGAGCTGGGTCCTGATCTCTCGGCCCTAACCACCGATGCCTCCGATGCCAGCGGCACCGGATACTTCAATCCAAAGACTGGCGAATACGTGAACGAGGTTCTTGAATTCGTACTAGGTCATTTGCCAGTTCTGCCAAAAGTTATTGAGCCGAATAAAGCAGCCCACGCCAAAGGTTTAATGGCAATCGGCGCCGGTGCCGGCGATAACGCTGCCGCAGCCTTTGGAGTACTGGCCAAAGCCGGCGATGTAGTTGTCTCACTTGGCACCAGCGGAACCGTGTTTGCAGTTTCTAAAACCGCAACCAATGACAGCACCGGAACCATCGCTGGTTTCGCCAGCGCCTCAAGCGATTTCTTACCGCTGGTCTGCACCCTCAATGCGGCTCGAGTGCTAGACAGCATGTGCAGCATGCTTGGCGTGGACCACAACGAACTTGGCGCACTTGCCCTGCAGGCAGAACCTGGAGCCGATGGGGTTGTGCTGGTTCCCTACTTTGAGGGCGAGCGCACACCAAACCTGCCAGATGCAAAAGCGGGCTTGCATGGCCTGACCCTAAAGAACAACACCAGAACCAACATTGCACGAGCCGCAATCGAAGGCATGCTCTGCGGTCTGGCCGCAGGCCTGGAGGCTCTTGCGGCGGCAGGCGTAAAGACTGAGCGTGTGATTTTGGTTGGTGGCGCCGCCGCCAACCCGGCCGTGCAACAGATTGCTGCAGAGGTATTTGGAGCGCCCATCACGGTTCCTGCCCCGGGTGAATACGTTGCCAACGGAGCAGCGCGACAGGCAGCTTCAATTCTGCTTGGCTCAGCGCCCGATTGGAAAATTGAAACCCTGGCACAAATTCCAACCACTGGCCAAGGCCCTGCGCTTGCCCAATACAAAAAATACGCAAACGCATACCTAGGCTAATCTGAACTAAATGTCGGCGCCTAAATTTATTGAACTTTCATTAGTCACCGATAAATCCAAGGTCACAGCAACCGTCTCAAATGTTGGTGCGGCGCTAAAGAATCTCTGGGTTTCTGGCACTGAAATAATCACGCCAACCACTGGTCACGACCTAAACCCATACGCTGACGGAATCGTCATGGCCCCGTGGGCAAATCGCATTGACCGGGGCAAGTGGAATCTGGACGGCATAGATTTGCAGCTTGAAATAACCGATGCCGAACTAGATAACGCAATTCACGGATTGGTTAGTCAGGTCATTTTTGAAATCGACGAACAGAGCGAGTCTCACCTGAAACTTGGCTACCGCCTGGCGGCTAGCGCTGGCTATCCATTTGAATTGACGATCTTGATTTCTTATCAGCTGACAGAAACTGGAATCACAGTGACTCAAGGTGCAGTCAACCAAAGTGCTGCAAGGGCACCTTTTGTAATTGGCGCGCACCCCTTGTTTCAAATTTCTGGAACGCCAACCCAAGAACTTGAAATCAAGTCAGCGGCAAGATCAGTGAACCTGGTAAACGAGCGCAAGATACCAATCAAGAAAATTGCAACAGCAGGAACCGAGTATGACATTTCGGATTGGCGCAAACTCTCAACTTGTGATTTTGATCACGGCTTTGGTGATCTAGTTTTTGATGATTCCGGACTTGCCCATCACTTCTTGCGCAGCCCAGATGGTTCAATGCTGGACATTTGGCAATCAGCGGAGTTCAAGTACTCGTTTATTTTCACCCCGGACAATTTTTACAACAACGCTGACCCAACCCTTCGCAAGGCCATCGCGATTGAGCCACAGACCGGGCCGGCAAATGCTTTCAATAGCAAAGAAGACCTAATCTGGCTTGAACCAGGTCAGGTCTTCAAAGCTAGCTGGGGCGTTGTCTTCACCCCGGCAAAATAACTACGGGTGACGAAGCGGGCTTGCCGGTAGGCGCTCCTGCGCCTCCCACTTGATGTTGTAGCCGGTAGACGAACTCATCAAATCAAGGAAAGGCTTGGCATCAAACTCCTCTGGCCCCATAACTCCGGCGCCCTTCCAGGTTCCTTCAGCAATTAGTTCAAGCGCAATAAGCGGGTTGAAGGCCGTTTGGGCAACAACGCACTGCGCCTCAATGTCGGCCATGGTCTCGGCGTTATCGGCAACGTGATAGAGGTAGGTCGCCCGGTCGCGGCCGTCCTTATCTTTACCAGTCACCAACAAACCGGCACAGGTCTTTCCGGTCATGCGTGGCCCAATGGTCGCCGGATCTGGCAACACCGCCGCCACCATATCGCGTGGCGCAACATCAACCGGACCCTGCGCCGAACGCACGCGCTGCAACTTGGTTGCATCTAATCCCAGCTTGTGCAGGGTCTTCAAAACACCGATGAACTCCTCGCCCAAACCGTACTTAAAGGTAACCCGGTTGGCCTTGATGTTTCGCGGCAACATTGAAATTTCTTCGTGCTCGACGTTCACACATTCCACCGCACCAATACCGGCAGGGAATTCAAAAATCTCTGGCTCACTAAACGGACGGGTGGTGTACCAACCCTTTGACCGCTCATAGATAGTTGGCGGGTTAAGGCATTCCTCGATGGTGGTCCAAATTGAGAATGATGGCGCAAAAATTTCATTACCCTGATCATCAACCACGGTTAGATTGCCACCGTCTTTAATACTCAACTCATCGATTTCGCTGAATAAGTAATCCTGAGCGTAGCGCGCAAAAACGTTGGATAGTCCCGGCTCAACACCCATACCAACCAGCGCAAGTTTTCCAGCACGTTCCCACTGATCGTGCAGTGCGTACTGCGCATCGCCAAGTTTGATACCCGGTAAGTGGAATGGATCAGCCTCGTGCGGCTCAGAAAGACTCATGGCCATGTCAAGGTAGTTGACCCCAGCAGTGAAAGCACCAGAGAAAACAGTGGGCAAGAATTTTGGTTCAACGGCGTTGATCACAAAATCAACTTTGTGCGCCTTGCAAAGCTCGGTCACATTTGAAGCACTGGATGCATCAATCTTGGCTGCCAAGAACTTGGCAGCAACATCGCGGCCGTGTCGATTGGCAATCCATTCGATTGTGCGCTCAGCGCGTGAGAGGTCGTAGTCAGAGACCACGAATAGTTCATAAAAGTTGCGAGTAGCGGCGATTTTGGCGATTGCGTCACCAACACCACCAGCACCAACGAGCAGAATACGCATCGTTAAATTCCTAAATTAGAAGTTTGTCCCTGGGGCAAATCGGGAGCACTCCATTAGCCTACCTAGGCTTATCGCAAAGCGCTGCGCGCTACCGAATCTAGGGAAGCTAGCGGACCGTGATGTCGGCCGCCGGATCATTGACCCAATCAAGCAGCCCCTGCCACTGACCCCAGCCCTCATCGGCCCTGAAGTGCTGAGCGCCTTCGATAATGATTGCCTCAACTCCCAGGTGTTTACCAAAGGTTTCTTGAACACCATCTGGGCTCCACGGGTCGGCATCGCTGCCCACAATGGTTAGCGACTTCACTGCTGCAGCCAAGGCGGCTTTGGTGGCAGATTTGGCTAGGTCAACCTTGAAGCCCGGCACCTCATCTAGCAAGTTTGGGTCGGCGGGAGCTACTAAAAGCAGGCGATCCACCGGATTGCTAATTTTTCCATCCACCGCGGCACGAATGAAATTCACACAACCAAGGCTGTGACCAATTACAATCTTTTCTCCCTCGCCAGCTTCTTCAAGCAGCGCCAGCTCGGCTAAGAGAAGTTCTTGCCAGTCATTGTGATGAGGGGCATCGGTGTTTGGAAATTGCGGATACAACACCTGGTGACCCTGCTTGCGAAGTGCAGCGGTGAGAATCCGGTGCCAAGTGTTTTCTTGTCTGCGGTTTGTCCAACCGTGCATTATCAATACGCGAGCCATGACAACAGACTATTACTTTAGGGTTGGCACTTTTCTTGGATTAACAATTGTTACCATCGTCAATAGTGCAAGAGCGTGGGCCGCGGCGATGGTTAGTCCAACTCCACTCATGTTTTGCTTCGACAGGGTTGTGTAAAACGGTCCGGCAATTGCTGTGGCGAGGGATCCCAGCACGGCCAACAGTGAGGCGGCGGTGCCAGCTTCGTTTCCGTGCGGTGCAAGTGAGAGTGCACCAATAGGTGTCACGGTCATGCCAAAGAAGAACACGAACAACCAAACCAAACCGGCAACTAGCCAAAGCGGTGGATTGCCGGCTGACAACACCAAAAGCACAACGCCGATAACCACACTCACCACATGTAGCCCAACCAAAATCCATTGCGCAGGAACTCGCTGCGCAAGCTTGGAAGAAACCTGCACTCCAAGATATGCGCCAAAAGAATTCATCGTGAGCAACAGACCAAATTCCGCTGGGCTAAGGCCATACTGATTGGTCAGTACAAATGGTGTCACCACAAGGTAGGCCCAAAGAGAAATGCCATTGAGCATAGAGATGATTACTAGGCCAACGTAAATTCGATCCTTCAGCACATGTACAAATCGCATGGCCATGCCGGCGAATATCTGATCGCGGCGATCCTCGTGTTTTAGCGTTTCTGGCAAGAACTTAATTGCGGCAATTAACATCAAGATCGCGTAGGTCGCCAAGATTGCGCTAACTCCACGCCAATCCATGAACTGCAAGAGTTGTGATCCGGCGAAGGGACCAATAAACCAGGCCAGTGCCTGAATCAATAGCACCCGCCCCATAATCTTCAGCAGTGGCAGGCCATCGTAAAGATCGCGCAGCACCGCGTTGCCAACCACCAGAACTGCTGCTCCGGCAACGCCCTGAATAAACCTTGATGCAAAAAACAGTTCGATATTTGGGGCCAGTGCCACCAAGAAGCTGGCCAGCACGTAAAGCACGGAGCCGATCAACATTGGTCGGCGGCGGCCAATGGAATCACTCAGCGGCCCGGCAATCAGTTGGCCAAGGGCAAAGCCCAGGGTCAGCGCGCTGAGGGTTAGTTGGATTAGTGAGTCCGGAACATCAAAGCCTCGAGCAATGATTGGGCCAGAAGGCAGATAAGGATCAAGCGAGAAGGGCTGAAGTGTCTGCAGTCCACCGATAATAAGGATGTACTTCCAGCGCTCACGCTGACTTATTGAAGGGCTGGTCACCATCTAAGCCTAGGTGAGCGAAGCAAAATAAATGAAAGACTCCCCCGAACCGAAGTCCGAGGGAGTCTTTGTAGCTGTAAGTCGCAGATTACTTAAGGGTAACCTTTGCGCCAGCGCCCTCTAGAGCAGCCTTTGCCTTGTCAGCAGCGTCCTTGTTTGCGCCCTCAAGAATGGTTGCAGGTGCACCATCAACTAGAGCCTTTGCTTCACCTAGACCTAGGTTGGTCAGTGCGCGTACTTCCTTGATAACTGCAATCTTCTGGTCGCCAGCTGATTCAAGAACTACATCGAATGAGTCCTTCTCAGCAGCAGCCTCGCCGCCGCCAGCTGCAGGTGCAGCAGCAACTGCAACAGGTGCAGCAGCAGTAACTTCGAATACTTCTTCGAAAGTCTTTACGAACTCTGAAAGCTCGATTAGTGATAGTTCCTTGAATGCATCGATAAGCTGCTCAGTTGTCAACTTTGCCATGGTGTTTCTCCTTGTTGTTTAAGTGTTTATAAAGCTTGTGGTTTAGGCGGCTAGCTTGGCGCGTAGTGCGTCGATGACGCGTACTGCCTGAGATAGCGGAGCCTGAGTAACGGCAGCTGCACGAGACATTGGCGCCTTGAATAGTCCTGCTGCCTTTGACAGTAGAACTTCACGAGACTCAAGATCTGCAAGCTTCTGCACCTCTGCAGCTGTAACAGCAACGCCATCAAAGACACCGCTCTTTACAACTAGTAGAGGATTTGCCTTGGCAAAGTCACGCAAAGCCTTTGCAACGTTGACTGCGTCACCGTGTGCGAAAGCGAGAGCGGTTGGTCCGAACAACTGGCCGTCAAATGCGGTTACTCCAGCGTTCTTTGCAGCGATCTCAATAAGAGTGTTCTTTGCTACGGCGTAGGTTGCGTCTGCACTGATGTTGCGACGAAGCTCTTTGAGCTGTGCAACGGTGAGACCGCGGTACTCGGTTAGAAAGACGGCGTTTGAGTTCTGGAATAGACCAGTTAGCTCAGCTACCTTCTCGACCTTGTTCGCCATGGCGCTCCTTGATTTGTTTATGTCGGTAGCCCCGGGAAATAAAAAATGCTCCATGCAGACGCATAGAGCAGTAAAAGGTCTCAGTGAAAACACCGATAACTGTGACTTCTAAATACACCTGCGTGGGTTGACACTTTCGTATCCTTCGTTGTCCCGTAAAGGACAAAACCGACGGTCTTTGGCTTCCCCCAGTCTAAGCCAGGTGTGGGGCCGGGCGCAACCCCGGGTTTTGGGCACGGGATAGCGAAAACCCCCGCCGGCACTGGCCAGCGGGGGTCTCGTGAAGCTAATTAGTTGGCGTACTTCTTGGCGCGAGGACGAGAAGATGCTGGCGAATCATTACCTGAATCCCCGCTGCCGCGACGATTCCCCTTAGGCTTGTCAGCCCAACGGCCCTTGCCAGAGCCGCCGTAGTTGCCACGACCGCCACCTGAGCGTCCGCCACCAGAACGACCTGAACCGCCGCGGCCACCCTCGCGTGATGAACCGCCACGGCTGTCACCAAAGTCCAAAGACTCAGGAGCCGGGATCGGCGCAATCGGACCAGCAAGCTCAACTAGCAATTCGCTAGCTGGACGAACCTCAGAGAAGATTCCATCGCGCTCTGCACGACGAAGCAGGTCTTCCATACGACGGCGACGGCTGCGAGGAATCAGAGTAATAACTGTTCCCTCTTTGTTCGCACGGCCGGTACGACCTGATCGGTGTAGGTAAGTTTTGTATTCCTCAGGTGGATCAACCTGAATAACGAATGCAACATCATCAACGTGAATACCACGAGCTGCAACGTCAGTTGCAACTAGCACGCGGCAACCACCCTTGGTGAAACGCTCAAGGTTGCGGTTTCGCTGGTTCTGGTTTAGGTCACCGTGAAGACGCGCGGCCGGAACACCAGCTGCGGTTAGTGATTCGCTTAGGCGCTCTGCAGTCATCTTGGTGCGAGTAAAGATGATCGACTTTCCGTGGCCCTGAACTAGACGAAGAAGAACCTGAGAGCGGTCTTCTGGGTCAACGGTCATGACTCGGTGAATGATGTTTGCAGTGTCGTTCTCTTCGTTTGGCACTTCGTAAACGTAAGGGTCAGGAAGGAATTCCTTAACCAGTGCATCTACTTCGCGGTCAAGAGTTGCCGAGAACAAAAGCTTCTGGCTGTCGCCGGTTGCGCGCATGATGCGGCGCACACCTTCAATGAAACCAAGATCACACATGTGGTCAGCTTCATCAACTACAAGAGTTTC
>JACCEC010660713.1_pt1 | contig 11769 bp, 12 predicted proteins | sample 7450121 | NCBI WGS metagenome assembly JACCEC01 (sample SAMN15323455, study PRJNA562643) | freshwater metagenome | isolation source: river surface water | place: USA:Blue River Watershed | collected 2017-08-18 | reverse complement strand
CGATAGCCTAACCGGAAACAACGATTCAGACGTCATCTTTGGTGGAACTGGCTCCGACACCATGAATGGAAATAACGGCACCGACTACTTTGTCTTCAACACTGCTATTGGCACGGACATCGACACAATTAACAGCTTCGACGCGAGCGAAGGCGGCGGTCAAGATGTAATTGCGCTCGACCTGGCTGTCTTCGGATCTCTGAACCCTTCTGCGAATCTGGGAGACAGGATCGAGCTTGCCAGCGGACAGTTCGTCACGGCAGACAGCCTAGATTCCCAAACTAATGCCCGCATCGTCTTCAACTCCACGACTGGAGCTCTATACCTGGACTCAGACGGCGGTGATCTGACGTCTGGGGCAACACAGTTCGCAACTGTGAACGTGAGTCCGGGGACTGTTCTGGATAAATCTGATTTCGTCCTGTTCTTGGGCTGATCAGCCGTGGACCAAGGGTGCGAGCTTCGAGTCCGCACCACTGATCACTAAAACATTTCAGTCGCCGGTCCATGAATCAACTATTCCAACTCCTAAAGAATCCGCTCCTCCACATCGCGGGCTTCTCCTTCTTCATCAACCTGCTCCTGCTGATCCCCTCGATCTTCATGCTGCAGGTCTTCGACCGGGTGATGGTCAGTCGCAGCACCGACACCCTGCTGGTCCTCACCCTCGGCGCCGGCATCGGCCTGGCCCTGCTCTTCGCGCTGGACCAGGTGCGATCCCGCCTCCAGGGCGTGGCGGGCAACCTGGTGGGGGAGGCCCTGTCCCCCGTCGTCACCCGCCTGGCCGTGGCCCAGGGCGCCCGCCGCTCGGGCCGCGCCAACGGCGAAAGCCTGCGTGACATCGCCACACTGCGGGCCCTCTTCTCCGCCCAGGGCCTGCTGGCGATGTTCGATGCGCCCTGGATGGTCTTCTACGTAGCGCTGATCTGGTTCGCCCACCACTGGCTGGGCGTCACCGCCCTGGCCGCCGCCGTGCTGATGCTGGTGCTGGCCGTGGTCAACGACCGCCTCACCCGCCGCGAGATCGAGGCCCTGCAGAAGGCCGCTGCCGGCGCCTCCCGCTACCTGGAGGCTTCCCTGGCCAACGCCGAGGTCGCCCAGACCCTGGGCATGACCGATGCCCTCATCGCCCGCTGGCGCGCCCGCAACGCCGAAGTCGCCGCCCTGCAGGGCCCCGCCGCCCGCAAGACCGTGGCCATGGCCGCCCTCACGCGCACCCTGCGCCAGGCCGTGCAGATCATCATGCTCGCCGTGGGCGCCTGGCTGGTGATCTCCAGCCAGGCCTCGCCGGGGGTCACCATCGCCTGCACCATCCTCCTGGGCCGCGCGCTGGCCCCGGTGGAACAGGTGGTGGGCAGCTGGAAGGTGCTGGCCGAGGGCCGCGCCGCCTTCGCCCGCCTGTCCGAGCTGCTGGACACCGCCGCCGCCGAGCCCCAGCGCATGGAGCTGCCGCCACCCAAGGGCCAGCTCGTGGCCAACCAGCTGGTCTTCCGCGCGCCCGGCAGCGAGCGCCTGCTGCTGGCCGGCGTGTCCCTGCAGCTGGAACCCGGCGAGTCCCTGGCCATCATCGGCCCCAGCGGTGCAGGCAAGTCCACGCTGCTGCGGCTGCTCACGGGCGTGTGGGCGCCCACCGCCGGCACCGTGCGCCTGGACGGCTCGGACCTGGCCCAGTGGCCGCGCGAGCAGGTCGGCCCCTGGCTCGGCTACGTGCCGCAGGACGTGGAGCTGTTCGCCGGCACCGTGGCCGAGAACATCGCCCGCCTGGGCGAGGTGGACGCCGCGCAGGTGGTGCAGGCCGCCCAGCGCGCCCACGTGCACGACATGATCCTGGGCCTGCCCCAGGGCTACGACACCGTGGTGGACCCGGCCTCCGCGCTGCTGTCGCCCGGCCAGCGCCAGCGCATCGCCCTGGCCCGCGCCCTCTACGGCAACCCGCGCCTACTGGTGCTGGACGAGCCCAACTCCAACCTCGACGGCGCCGGCGAACTGGCGCTGGCCGAGGCCCTCAAGGCCCTGCGCGGGCAGGTGACCGTGCTGGTGGTGACCCACCGTACCACGCTCGTGCAGCACGTGGACAAGATGCTGGTGCTCGAAGCCGGCAAGGCCCAGCACTACGGTCCCGTGGCCGAGGTGATGAAGGCCATGCAGGCCAAGGGGCCGCAGCCCGCTCCCCATGCCAACGTGGTGGCCATGCCCCGCACCGCCTCGCCCCTGGAGAAGGCCTCATGAACGCCATGACGAATGCCGGGACGAACCCCATGACGCTGTCCCCCGACCACCACCCGGGCCTCGACACCCACCTGCACGACGCCCGCCGCCTGGCGCGGCGCGGCCTGTGGGTGCTGGCCCTGGGCCTGCTGCCCGTCATGGGCTGGCTGGCCTTCGCGCCGCTGGCCTCCGCCGTGGTGGCCCAGGCCCATGTGAAGGTGGACCTGGACCGCCGGCCCGTGCAGCACGCCGAGGGCGGCATCGTGCGCGAGGTGAAGGTGCGCGACGGCCAGCGCGTCAGGCAGGGCGAGCCGCTGCTGGTGCTGGGCGACGTGGGCGTGGACGCCGACGTGAACCGCCTGACCTACCGCGTGCAGGCCGAGCGCGCCGGCGTGATCCGCCTGGAGGCCGAGCAGGCCGGCGCGGCGCTGGTGTTTCCCGCCGACCTGGTGCAGGCCGCCGCGCAGGACCCCCGCCTGGCCGAGCAACTGGCCAAGGAGCGCGCCCTGTTCAACTCCCGACGCGAGACCGTGCAGGGACAGACCACCTTGCTGCGCGCGCAGCGCGAAAAGATCGGCCAGGAGATGGTGGCCCTGCGCGCCCAGATCGAGCAGGCCACCGCCTCCGAGAAGCACCAGGCCAGCGAGCTGGAACGCAACCGCCGCCTGGTGAAGGAGGGCTTCATCTCCGACACGCGCATCATGCAGCTGGAGGCGGCCGTGGCCGACTACCGCGTCAAGCTGGAGGAGCGCCGCTCCGAGCTGGCCCGCGCCGAGCAGCGGCTGGTGGACACGGAGCTGCGCATCAAGGGCCTGGAGAGCGATTACCGCCAGCAGGCCAGCGACCAGCTCAAGGTGGCCAGCGTGCGCCTGTCAGAGATCCAGCAGGAGTGGCGCAAGTCCACCGACGCCTCGCAGCGGCAGGTGGTGGTGGCGCCGGTGGACGGCGAGGTGATGAACCTGCGCTACACCTCGCCCGGCACCGTGGTGTCCCCGCGCGAGCCGATCGCGGACCTTGTGCCCGCCAACCCGCGCCTGGTGGTGGAGGCGCAGATCCGGCCCGAGGACGTGAGCCGCGTGCGCCAGGGGCAAGGGGCGCACATCAAGTTCACCGCGTTCAACGCGCTGACCACGCCGATGGTGGATGGCAAGGTGTTCTACGTGGCGGCCGACCGCATGGTGGACCGCAACACCCAGCAGGCCTGGTACGTGGTGCTGGTCGAGGCCGACCCAGCCTCGCTGAAAGCTGCCGGCCAGCTGGCCCTGCAGGCCGGCATGCCGGCCGAGGTGTTCATCCAGGGCGAGCAGCGCACGCCGCTGCAGTACCTGGCCGAGCCGGTGACGCAGGTGCTGCAGCGCGCCGGGCGCGAACGCTGAGGACCGCCCCCGCCTAGCGGGCCCACCCCGCCTGCAGCCAGTGCCAGTAGCCGGGGGTGAGCTGCCAGGGAATCAGGAACGACGGCGCCTGGGCGGGCAGCACCGCGCGGGTGAGGTGGTCCCGCCATTCGCCGCGACCGCCCACCGCGACCAGCAGCCGGTCCTCGGGCCAGGGGGCGCCGGGGCCCAGCGAGGCCGCGCCGGGTTCGTCGGCCAACGCCAGCCGCCGGCCGGGACCCGAGAGCGCGTCATGCACGGATCCCCAGGCGCGGCCCGCCAGGCGGTGCTTGAGGCCGGCCAGTCGGCGCTCCGCGACGGTCACATCGCGGCAGGTAAGGGTGTACTGCCCGAGCACGTTGTCGAAGACCACCAGCGCGCGCGGGCGGATCGCCAGCAGCTCCTCCAGGTGGGCCAGGGCCTCGGTGCGGTGGAATCGCACCTCGATCCGATGGCGGCGGATCACGCCCGCATGACGCAGGCGGAACAGCGGCGAGGCCGCCCACTCGAAGTCCACCGCGTCGATGCGCCGGAAGCGCCCCAGGAAGTCGTCCGGCATCATCCAGCCGGCGCTGGCACCGAGCAGCAACAGGTCGTCGAACCCCTGCGGAGCCGCCTGCAGCCACAGCCGGATGGCCTCACGCGTGTGCGCCCAGCGCTGCTGCGAGCGCCAGGCCCGCAGGTGCCAGCGCAGGTCGAAGACCGCCACCTCAGAACGGCGGCTTGGTGACCTTGGCGCAGGTGCCCTTGATCAGCTTGATGACACGGCCGTCCTGCACGGTCAGCGACTGCACGAATTCGCCCGTGGTGCGGTCCACGGTGAACTGCTCCTGGCTGATGGTGGTGCCGAAGCGCTGGAACATGGCCGGGCGCGAGACGACGAACTTGTTGCCCTGCATGGTGAGGTTGCCAGCGCGGCTCTCGGAGATGGAGATGCGGCCCTGGTACCAGCCGGCGTTCTTGCTCATGTCGATCTGGGCCATGGTGATGCGCGAGGGCTCGTTGCCCTGGATGCCCAGCGCCATCTGGCCGTCCAGGTCCAGGTGCAGCTCGCAGATCAGGTCCACCACCTTGTCGTTGGAGGCGACGCGGGTGGGGGCGGCCAGGGCCGCCTCGGGATCGGCCGGCGACTTGGCGTCCTTGGAGAACAGGAGGCTGACCCCCCACGCCCCGGCTGCGGCCAGGATGCCGATCACGACGCCGATGATCAAATTCTTCATGCTGCCCTCAAGCCTGTTGCCGTGGAGCCGATCATATCGGTAGCTTTTGCCGAATAACTGCCGCTTAATCGGGGTTTTCTGAGATCCGGATACGCCGGAACCTACAGATTGACTCGGCACTAAACCAAATTTCTTGAGGTGGCCATGTTCCTGAGAATGATCGTCACAGGCATCGTCGTGATCCTGTTCGGGGTGCTGGGCACCCTGGGCTTCGTGGGCGTGAAGAAGAACGCCGACCTGGGCAAGGAGCTGTCCAAGGTGGCCGTGGAGGTCAAGGCCCAGGGCAAGGAGATCGCCCACCTCAAGGAGGAACTCGCGGCCCTGGAGAAGAAGGGACATGGCGGCAAGGACGGCCACGGCGGCGCGCCGCACTGGGCGTACGAGGGGGAGTTCGGCCCCGAGCACTGGGGCAAGCAGTTCGCCACCTGCGGCAACGGCAAGTCCCAGTCGCCGGTGAACATCACCGCCCCCTTCGAGAAGGCCGTCGTCGCCATCAAGCCGGACTACAAGCCCGGCATGCTCAAGCTGGTGAACAACGGCCACACCGTCCAGGTGATCGTGCCCCCCGGCAGCAAGCTCAAGGTGGGCGAGGAGAGCTACGACCTGGTGCAGTACCACTTCCACCGCCCCAGCGAGGAGCAGATCGACGGCAAGCCCATGGCCATGGTGATGCACATGGTGCACAAGAGCGCCGACGGCAAGCTGGCGGTGATCGGTGTGCTGATGCGCGAGTCCGCCGTGCAGAACCGGGCGCTGTGGGCGATCTGGAAGCACATGCCCAAGGCCCAGGGGCCCGAGGTGGAGGTGCCCAGCGTGTCGATCAACCCGGCGCAGCTGCTGCCCGAGTCGCAGGCGCACTACGCCGACGAGGGCTCGCTGACCACGCCGCCGTGCACCGAGGGCGTGAAGTTCTTCATCATGAAGAACCCCATCGGCATCCAGAAGGAGATGATCGACAGCTTCCCCTTCAAGATGAACGCCCGCCCGGTGCAGCCGCTCAACGGCCGCAAGATCTCGGCGTCCTGACCCGCCGCCGGCCCGTTGGCGCCCTGTCCCTGGCGGGACAGGGCGTCGTCATTTGGCGCAGTGGACCACGAACCCCAGCGCGAACAGGGTGTTGCCGGCCACCTTGCGCCAGTAGCCGAAGTCGCCCACGTCGAACAGCTGCTGGCCCGTGAGCCGGGCGCCGGCATGGCTGGTGACCTTGCCGATGCGGTACATCTGGTACTTGCAGTTGTACTCGGCCACGTAGCGGCGCGAGAGCACGCCGTCCGGGTCCGGCTTCTTGAGGTCCTGCATCTCCACCGCCTGCCAGGTGTCCTCGTCCAGCTGTTTGGTGCTGGCGCGGTCCAGGTACAGGACGGCGCCGGTGGTTTCGCCCAGCTTGACCCAGGCCGGCGCGGGGGGCTGCGTGGGCGCCTGCGCCGCGGCGGGGGCGGCCGCGGCGGACAGGGCGGCCAGGAGGCAGAGGGTCGCCAGGGCGGAGAGTCGTCGGTGCATGGCGGGTGTCCAGGGCAGGGTCGGTTCGCAGGGGTTCAGAAGTAGGTGCCGGCCAGCGTGGCGACCTGCCCGCCCGTTCCCAGCTTGAACCGGGTGATGCCGGGCAGGTCCCGGGAGTTGACCCCGCCCAGGTCCAGCGTCTGCACGCCGATCCTGCGCAGGTACTCGATGCCGCGCCACAGCAGCACATTGTGCGTGTTGGCCTTGCGGCCCGCCTCGCTGGCCCAGCCCACATGGTACGTGGCGCCGCTGCCATGCACCAGGAACAGCATGGCCGCCACGGTGTCCTTGCGGTCCTGCGCGTAGCTGACCGCGAAGCCCGCCTCGCGCGAGGGCGCGGCCTCGATGTAGCGGGTGACGAAGTCGGTGGGCAGGCCCAGGAACTTCTTCTGCGCGCGCTGCTGCGACTCGCGATCGAGCAGGCGCTGGCACTCGGGCAGGCTGGGCTCGACCCGCACCGGGAAGGCCGCCTCGGCCTCGGCCTTGGCCAGGCGGTTGCGCCACTTGCCGTCCAGTCCGGCGCGCAGTTCCTCCAGGGGGCGGCGCAGGTCCAGCAGCACGGTGGAATAGCCGGTCATGACGCGCCACAGGCCGCGGGTCTCCTGCGCCATCGCGTCGTCCAGCGGCGCGTCAGGCGAGGCCAAGGTCACGCGCAGGGGGCGAGTGGGGATGGTCTTCTTCAGGGCCCGGTAGGCGGCCGCTCGCTCGCCCGGCGCCACGCCTTCGCGCCAGACCGGCCCGCGCGTGCACGAGGCCAGGGACAGGTAGCCCATGAAGCGGCGCACCATGAACTGCGCCAGCCCCAGCGGCTGGCCCTGCGCGTCCAGCAAGGTGGCGCGGTGCACGCGCACACCCATGGACTGCAGCGCCTGCCCGTAGGCCCAGGACTGCTGCAGGCCGCCCTTGTACTGCTTATGAAATAACTCCCATCTATTTCTCGGGAGGAGATCCCACTCAACCATCATCGGACCATAATATTCGAATAGATGCCCGTGCAGGTTCAAGTTATGGGATCACGTGCCGATTCACTCGGGGAGACCCGGAAAAGTCCCGAACGCATGAACAAGAAAAACAGGAATTTGTCTCCTGATATTCCGGGTGCCAGGATCACTTTCACGGGTGTTCTCCTGTGTGTGGTCTACCTGGGGTTGCCCGTGCTGGTGCTGGGCAACCTGGCCGATTGGCTGGTCCAGCGGGTGCTGGGCTGGTGCGTCGGCTTCTGGTGCGTGTTCTAAGTCTGAAGGTCAGTCATGTTTTTCTTCGTCGGCTTGGCGGTGGTGTTCGGTGCGGTGTTCGGCGGCTACCTGGCCGCCGGCGGCAAGATGGCGCCCATCATCAAGGCCGCGCCCTTCGAGATCGTCATCATCCTGGGCGCCGCCATCGGCGCCTCGCTCATGGGCAACAGCTTCCCGATCTTCAAGTCCGCCATGGGCGGCATCGGCAAGTGCATCTCGGGCGCCAAGTGGAAGCAGGCCGACTACCTGGCCGTGATGGTGCTGGTGGGCAAGCTGCTGGGCGTGATGAAGAAGGAAGGCGTGGTGGCCCTGGAGGCCCACGTCGAGAACCCCGACTCCAGCCCCATCTTCGGCGAGTTTCCCAAGCTGGCGAAGGACCACTTCATCGTGCAGATGATCTGCGACCCGCTGCGGCTGGCGGTGATCTCCCAGGGCAACCTGGAGGCCGACACCGTCGAGGACATCATGAAGACGGCGATCAAGACGCACCACCACGACGCGCTCAAGGCGTCGGGCGCCCTGGCGGCCATCGCTGGCGGCCTGCCCGCGCTGGGTATCGTGGCCTGCGTGCTGGGCGTGATCAAGACCATGGGCGCCATCGACCAGCCCCCGCCCGTGCTGGGCGCGCTGATCGGCGCGGCGCTGGTGGGCACCATGCTGGGCGTGTTCATGTCCTACGGCATGTTCGACCCCTGGTCCGCGCGCCTCACGCAGATCATCGACGAGGAAGGCCAGATCTACAACGTGATCATGCAGATGATCGTGGCCAACCTGCGCGGCTTCCCGCAGCCGGTGATGATCGAGACGGCGCGCGCCTGCATCAGCCACGACAACCAGCCCAGCTTCTCCGAAGTGTTTGACGCGTTGCGAGGCACCTGATGGCCGAGGCCGCTGTCGTCGAAGAGGAAAAGCCCGCCGCGGCGCCTGCGGCGGCACCGGTGCAGCAGGCGCCTGCACCCGAGGCCGCGCCCGATCCCGAGGCCCTGCGGCCGATCATCAAGAAGGTCATCCTCGAGGAAGGCCACGGCGGCGCGCACGGCGGCGCGTGGAAGATCGCGCTGGCCGACATGATGACGGCCATGATGGCCTTCTTCCTGCTGATGTGGCTGCTCGGCGCCACGCAGGAGGACCAGCGCAAGAGCGTGGCGGACTACTTCCGCCCGTCCTCCCACAGCCAGATTGCCTTCGGCGAACTCGCCGGTTCCAACGGCCTGCTGGGCGGCAAATCGGTCGTGGACCCGGACGGCTTTCCCTTCACCGCCAAGCAGACCGCGCTGCTCGAGCGCCTGACCCCGCAGTCGCAGGGCGGGCCCAACGAGAACGACGCCGAGGGCCAGGGCGGCCAGGGCACGGGTGAGTCCGCCAAGCAGAAGGAGGACAAGGCCAACTTCGACAAGCTCGAGAAAGAGATCAAGGAGAAGCTGTCGCAGAACAAGCAGCTGCAACAGATGCAGGACCAGGTGTCCATCTCCCGCGAGGCCGACGGCCTGCGCATCGAGATCATCGACAAGGCCGACTACTCCATGTTCAGGCTGGGGACCAACCAGATCGACCCGAAGGCGGCCCAGCTCCTGGGCGAGGTGGCGCGCTCGATCAAGGACATGCCGAACAAGGTGGCGATCCGCGGGCACACGGACAGCCTGGGCTTTGCGCCCGACAGCGGCCGCAACAATTGGACGCTGTCGACCGAGCGGGCCGACGCCACGCGCCAGCTGATGCAAGGTGCTGGCCTGCCGTACAACCGGTTCCAGCGCATCGAGGGCGTGGCCGACACGGCACCCTATGTGCCGGCCAATCCGTCGGACCCGCGCAACCGGCGCGTGAGCATCACGGTCCTGAACCAGTGAGCCACGACGCGCGGGGCCGGATCAATCGGGCTTGATGCCCGCGCGCTGGACCACCGGTTTCCAGCGCGGAATCTCGCTGGCGATCAGCTTGCCGAAGACCTCGGGCGGGTTGGGCGTGGGCACCGCGCCTTCGCTGCGCAGGCGGGCCAGGACTTCCGGTGAATTCAGCGACGCGTTGATCTGCGCGTTGAGCTTCGTCACGATGGCCGCGGGCGTCCCGGCCGGCGCCACGATGCCGTACCACTGGTCGGCCTCGAAGCCCGCGGTGCCGGGCACGCCGGATTCGGCCACCGTGGGGATCTCGCTCAGGCCGTCGATGCGCTTGGGGCTGGAGACGGCCAGGGCCTTGAGCTTGCCGGCCTTGACCATGGGCATCACGGCCGGCGCGCCGCTGAAGATCACCTGGATCTGGTTGGCCACCACGTCGGTGACGGCCGGCGCCGTGCCGCGATAGGGCACATGCACCATGAAGGACTGCGTGACCAGCTTCAGGTACTCCGTGGCGGTGTGGGCGGCGCTGCCGTTGCCGCCCGAGCCGTAATTGAGCTTGCCGGGATTGGCCTTGGCGTAGGCGATGAATTCCTTGAGGTTGCTGGCCGGCACCGAGGGGTGCACCGCCAGCACGTTGGGCACGCGCGCCACCCAGGCCACGGGCGCGAAGGACTTGATCGGGTCGTAGGGCAGGTTGGGGTAGATGGACGGCGTGATCGACAGCGTGCCGATGTGGCCCATGAGGAGGGTGTAGCCGTCCGCCGGGGCCTTGGCCACGCGGTCCGCGCCGATGGAGCCGCCGGCGCCGGGCACGTTCTCGATCACGACCGACTGGCCCCAGGCCTGCGACAGCTGCTGGCCGATGGTGCGGGCCAGGATGTCGGTGCTGCCACCGGGCGTGAAGGGCACGACCAGCTTGATGGGCTTGGTGGGGTAGGCGGGTTGCTGGGCCAGGGTCAGCGCGGGTGCCAGGCCCAGGCCGAAGGCGGCGAGGGTGGTCAGGCGGCGAAGTCGGTCGGGTCGGTGGATCATGGGGCGTGAGTCTACCCAGCCGTAGGGGGCCCCGTATCGGGAGGGACTCGCGAACGTTGCAATTTGGAAGGTTTTGCAATCCCTGAATGAGGTGTAAATGCCTAATCTCGCGGTCCGGTGAGGCCCCGCTTTCCGGCGTGGCAGTGACACCGGTCAAGCCTTGGGGAGGCCACGTGAGAACAAGCATCCAGATCATTCCCGGAGTGATTCCGGCGCTGGCGGCCGTGTCGGCGATGGCCGCGGGCAGCGCGATGGCCCAGAAGGCGGGCGACAACTACCTGGGCGTGGGCGTGGCGGCGATCCGGCCGGATGCCTCGCTGGGACCCTTGTCGTCCAGCGGCGTGAATGCCGCCGCCTTCACGGCGGCGACGGCGGGTGCCAGCGCGGACGTGAGCAACGAAGTCACCGTGTCGCTGGGGTGGCTGCACTTGTTCACCGACCGCGTGGGGGCGGAGTTCACCCTCGGCATCCCGCCGGAACACACCATCGACCTGGCCACGCCGTCGCCCTTCGCCGGCGCGGCCAGCCACCCCGGCGCGGCCACCGTGCGCACGTGGACGCCGGCGGCCGTGGCGAAATATTTCTTCAACGCGCCGGGGGATCGCTGGCGGCCCTACCTGGGGCTGGGCGTGTCCCGTGTGAGCTTCCACGACATCGAGGTGAACCGGGCCGATCCGCTGGTCGTCCAGGTGGGCGGGCAGTCGGTCAGCCTGAGCTCCCGCTGGACCCCCGTGTACAACGCGGGCGTGGTCTACCACGTCAATGATCGCTGGATGGTCAATGCCTCGGTCGCCTACCTGCCGATCAAGACCACGGCCACCCTGGTCGGCGCGGGCGGAACCACCACGCGCGGGGAGCTCAAGCTGCGGACGACGGATGTGGTGGTGCGGGTGGGGTACCGGTTCTGAGTTGACCGGCAGGCAAAGAAAAAGCCCGCTGTGCGGACACAGCGGGCTTTGATTTGGTGGCGCTTCACGGACTCGAACCGCGGACCTGTGGATTATGATTCCATCGCTCTAACCGACTGAGCTAAAGCGCCGAGAGTCCGTGAGTATACAGGATTTTCAGCGGTGCTTGAACTCCGGCTTGCGCTTGTTCACGAAGGCGTCCATGCCCTCCTTCTGGTCCTCGGTGGCGAACAGGGCGTGGAACATGCGGCGCTCGAACATCACGCCGTCGGACAGGCTGCCCTCGAAGGCGCGGTTGACCGATTCCTTGGCCGCCATCACCGCCAGCTGCGAGAACTCGCAGATCACCAGCGCGGCGCCCAGCGCTTCCTCCATCAGCTTGTCCAGCGGCACCACTCGGCTGACGAGGCCGGAGCGCTCGGCTTCCGTCGCGTCCATCATGCGCGCCGTCAAGG
>JACCEC010312919.1_pt1 | contig 11770 bp, 10 predicted proteins | sample 7450121 | NCBI WGS metagenome assembly JACCEC01 (sample SAMN15323455, study PRJNA562643) | freshwater metagenome | isolation source: river surface water | place: USA:Blue River Watershed | collected 2017-08-18 | reverse complement strand
TTTCGGATTTTCTTGGCTTCTTCGTAGGCTTGACGGATACGCTTCGGTTGAATGTGCACAAACTCACTCCAAGCAGGGAGTTCGTTGCCTTTTAGCACTTGCCAAATGGCAAAAATATCGCTGTAAGCGGGTCTTTCTTCTTGACTTACAAACAATAAAAGTCGCCACCAGCGGACAATTTCGTAGGTATTTTCGGCAATAAAACCACGGTCGCGGGCACCCCACTTGCGGTTTGATTTGAGAACTTGCTCAATTACTTTGTCGGCCTGACGGCCTTGTTCAAAAATTTCGCCGAGCGAAAAAACAATCGCTTCGACCAAGACACGATGATATCTCATTCAATGAAGATGGACAAATATTCCTCAAAAGTACAAGTAATTCTGCGAATGTCGAGGGTAGAGTGCAGAGTGTCGAATAATTGTACCGAGGGGTGCCCCTCACTTGAGTATTTACAGGAGTAAGAATTTTAGGAGATAAACCATGCCCAGTGCGACCAACCCCATAAGTACAGAGGCAGGTGAAAAAAGACGTAATGTTTGAGAAACACTCAGATTCCCAAAGCGAGAAATAACCCAAAAATAGGAGTCGTTGGCGTGCGAAGCCACCATCGAACCTGCCCCCGTAGCAAGGAGAGCTAGTAAAGTACCAGTTTCGGAAGCAAAACCTAAAGAACCTAACAAAGGCGCAATTAATGAAGCAGTCGAAACAACTGCTACTGTCGAAGACCCTTGCGCTGTTTTGAAAATAGCGGCTAAACCAAACGGTATAAGAAGTCCCCAGCCGCCTGAAGAAATGGTGGAGCCATAGACACTTCCGAGTTCGAGCCCTTTGATGATTTCTCCAAAAGCCCCGCCTGCCGCCGTTACAATCAAAATTGGCCCTGCCTTGGTAATGGCGTCGTCGAATAGGGCGTTGAGCTGGTCTTTTTGTAAAGGACGAAACAATGGTAGGGTCAGTAATAAACCCACAATAAGAGCAGGAATGGGTTCGCCCAAAAATTTGACCATTGTGATTAAAACGGGAGGTAAAGCTTCGGGGCTAAGTAAAACGACCGATTTGAGTGATATGAGGGCAATAGGAACAATAATTGGTAAGAATGAGAGCCAAGGAGAAGGAAGGTGTTTGGTCGGAACTGTCGCCGTAGGCAAAGAGTCCTTATCGAGTGTTTCAATAGTGGGAGTTGGTTGAGAAAGGCTGTAAAGGTAACCAACGGCGGCAGCGGGTAATGCGACGACTACCCCCAATAACATAGCCCTTCCCAAGTCGACATTTAGAACCCCAGCGGCGGCGGTTATTCCAGGGTGAGGTGGTACTAAACAATGCACCGCATAGAGCGAAGTAGCCAAACAACCTATCAGCGATACTCGTTTTTTGGGTAATTGAAGTCCCAACGAAACGACGAGCCCGCTCAATACGACAAAACCTGAGTCGCAAAAAATAGGTAGTCCAATCAAAAAGCCAATAATACTCACGGCCAACGGGGCATAACGCTCACCTGTTTTGGTCAAAATAAAATGGGCAAGACTGAGGGTAGCGTGGGTTTTATCCAAAATAACTCCTAGGGTAGCTCCCAAAATAATCAGTAAGCCGATTTTTTCGAGTGTGCCCCCAAAACCTACTTTAAGGGCTTTGAGTACATTTTCTCCGTCCATCCCTGCGGCAAATCCTACGCCCATCGCTACGAGTACCAGTACAAAAAAGGTATTGAATTTGTACCGTGAACTTAAAATAATGATGGCTAAAATACTGATAAATAGTAAAGCGCTGACGAAGAAAGGGCTAAGCATTGTTAACAGAGGTTAGTACATTATCATTGAAACTCAGCTAGGCCCTTTTTTTACTTAATAACTTTCAAACCAAGCAAATTTTTCATGAATTAGGTTTTGTTTTTCTTGGGTTACGTAATCTAAGTAAGCTTGGGCAACGGGCGAAAGTTTTTTGTCTTTTAACCAAATCAACGTCCAAGTAGAGGTGATGGGAAAGCCTTCGACAGGGATAATACACAGTTGATGATTGACCAGTTCGTTTTTGATGCCAATCAGTGGCATGATTGAACACCCAAGTCCCGCAATGACGGCCTGTTTGACGGCTTCGTTGGAGGTCAATTCCATTTTTTTGCGAACGGGAAGGTTATTTTGAAGAATAAATTTTTCCATTACATGCCGTGTTCCTGACCCTGATTCTCGATAAATAAGGGGAATATTTTCAAAAATAGATTTGCCATAACGTGCGTCTTTGTACGGTGTCTCAGTATTCCCTACCAGAAAAAGTTTGTTCTGCATGAGTTCAATTTTTTCAATTTTCAGAGTCTCAGGCAAAACACTTACCCACGAAAAATCAACCTCATTTTTTTCAAGACTAGTCACCACTTGGCTTTTGTTGGTGACGTCCATTTGAAGCTCAACGCCAGAGTGCTGTTTGATAAAATCGGTGATAAAGTAAGGTGCGATGTACTTACCTGTCGATACCACCGAAAACTTGAGCTTGCCCGTAAGTTGACCCTTGTGGGCGTGCATTTTATAATTGATGGCATACACTTCGGTCAAAATCTTGTCGGCGGCTTCTGCTATTTCTTGCCCAAAATCAGTGACATAAATTTTTTTATTGAGCACTTCAATCAATGGAAGATCAAACTGATCCTGGAAGTTTTTGAGCTGAATCGAGACCGCAGGCTGGGTCAAATGCAACTCTTCAGCGGCTTTAGTAATGCTCCGGGTTTGTGCCACTTTTAGGAATATTCGAAGCTGATTGAGGGTATAGTTCATAAAAAAAATTTATGATAAATATTGCAAAGTTAAATAAAAATTTATAGATATAACTACAGACCTTTGCACTGTCAACCAAAAACAAATCCATTAATGAAAAGAATTACGGTAGCAAAGGGCGACGGCATCGGTCCCGAAATCATGGATGCCACTCTTTCCATTATTAAAGCCGCAGGAGCACAAATTGAGGTAGATGAAATTGAGGTGGGTGAAAAAGTTTATCTATCAGGAAACACCTCAGGGATTGCCAAAGAGTCGTGGGATATTATCCGCCGCAACAAAGTGTTCTTGAAAGCCCCCATCACAACTCCCCAAGGTGGTGGTTACAAAAGTTTGAACGTAACTACGCGTAAGTTTTTGGGTTTGTATGCCAACATTCGTCCTTGCATTAGTTTACACCCTTTTGTGAAAACAAAACACCCGCAAATGGACATCGTTATCGTGCGTGAGAATGAAGAAGATTTGTATGCAGGTATCGAGCACCAACAAACGGATGAAGTGGTACAATGTTTGAAATTAATTAGCCGTCCAGGGTGTGAAAAAATCGTTCGTTATGCGTTTGAGTACGCCAAAAACTACGGCCGTAAAAAGGTGACGTGTTTTACCAAAGACAACATTATGAAACAAACCGACGGACTGTTTCACCAAGTTTTCGATGAAATTGCGAAAGAATATCCTGCCATTGAAAACGAACACTGGATTATTGACATTGGAGCCGCCAAAATGGCAGATACTCCTGAAGCCTTTGACGTCATTGTGATGCCAAATTTGTACGGAGACGTACTTAGTGACGTAGCGGCTCAGATTGCGGGTTCTGTAGGTTTGGCGGGGTCGGCTAACATCGGCGAAGAGTGCGCTATGTTTGAGGCAATTCACGGTTCAGCCCCTCGTAGAGCAGGTCAAAATATGGCCAACCCATCTGGTTTATTACAAGGAGCTATTTTGATGCTTAACCACCTTGGCCAAACTGAAGTAGCCGAAAAAGTACAAAATGCTTGGCTCAAAACCATCGAAGAAGGCATCCATACCTACGATATCTACAAAGAAGGGGTTAGCAAACAAAAAGTAGGTACGAAGGAGTTTGCGGAGGCAGTTATCAAAAATTTGGGCGAAAAACCGAGTCAACTAAACGCCGTAAGTTATTCTGAAGGTACTTCGTTTAACTTGCCAAAATACCAACGTAAAGCTCCTAAGAAAAAAGAACTGCTAGGGGTTGATTTGTTTGTGCATTGGGATGGAGAAAGTGCTGATGAATTGGCGGCGATTGTTCAAAAAATCAATACATCAGGAGTCGAATTAAGTATGATTACCAACCGTGGTATTAAAGTGTGGCCTGAAGGTTTTCCCGAAACATTCTGTACCGACCACTGGCGTTGCCGTTTTAAACCAGTTGGAATGACTGAATTAGATAAGCAACAGATCGTAGGGCTGTTGGAGGCTGCAAGCGAGTACAACATCGATGTTATCAAGACGGAAAACTTATACGCTTTTGATGGTAAACCTGCTTTCTCATTGGGACAAGGACAATAACTTTCTGAAAAGATGAATATACAACTTTTGAATGGTCATTTTTCGTCTTCGGAGGCAATTGAGCTCTTGGCGCAGTTTGTGCAAGTAAAAGTGCGGTTTCACGAAAATAAAATTGAAAAAAGCCAAAATGAAGAAGATATAAAAATGCGTGAAACACGTATCAAACAACTTCAGAAGGATTTTTTTGAGGCCAAACAGCAGCTTCTGAAGCAACCAACCATTGAGCTGAATGCCGAGCTAAAAATCAATTAATCTGCACCTTAAGAAAAGGTAACATTACTCAGAGGGTTGTTCCCACTACTGGGACAACCCATCTTCATCAACAACTAAATGCTATGAATTCCATTTTTTCAAATCAGTTATTTTTGGTATGCCCTTTCGGCCAGATGGAGGGGTTTATTCGCAGGCATTTTGGAAACGTATTTTTTCTAACCTCTCCTGCTTCGGTGTTTGATTTTCGAGACGAAGCGTATTTGAATGAGGTAAAAAAAATGATTCGGAATGAAGGAATTCAAGACATTTATCTGGTAGGAGATGTTTTCTGTCAATTTGTTAAAAATGCTTTGGTTTCAAGAGAGTTAGGTTTTTTTTCGTGCGAACAACTTATTCGTGAATTATGCTTGGAAACCGATACGCCGATGACTTTGACTGAGAAATTGCTGAAGAAACAACTTTATGAATTAAGCGCTGAACGTATATTTGGTAGAGAACTGGAAAAAGGTGAAGTGCGGCTTCATGCGTTGATGATTTCCAAGGCGGAGAATTTGATTTCGCCTGTGTGTGGTGAGTTTATGCCACAAAAGCAGCGAGAATTTACAAAAAAGAACAACGGCACGAACCTTGAACCCGTGCCGTCTTCAGAGTTAATCCTCTAATTTATACCATTTTACATTTCGCAATGCTTCGCGTCGCGAGTAAGCGCTTTGGCTAGGTGCGTAATGTTTGGCTAGGTAATCGAGGACAGTTTTCTCTGATTCTCCCAAATCCCACAATTTATGATTACGCTGCATCCAGCGAATTTTACTCAACCATTCGTCACGGGTAAAGCGGTGTTGGAGAATAAGTTTTGGCGAATGACAACCTGTACATTGTGCCTTTACAATTATGAAGTTAGGGTCGAGAGCCAATCCTGTTTCTTTATCGACACTGTCGGCAACGGCGGCGGTTAGCGTTGCTGATGGGAAGTCAGCGGGCGCGCGGCGAATGGCCGCCAAACAAAACGCAGCTGCACAGAGAAATATGATGTTCGTTTTCATTGGTATATTGGATTAAACGACTTTGACAGCAATACGGTGACAAGCGTTGTTGAGGTAACCGCCAGGATTCCACGAAGGAATCACCATTGGTTGCGATACCCCCTGCGAATCCATAGCGCGTACCCATACTTCGTAATATCCTTTTTGAGGAAACTGAACTTGAGCGACCCACTGCTGCCACGCCAAACGGTTTTTCGGGGCTTGAAGCGTGGTTTTTTGCCAAGTGGCTCCGTAGTCAATGGACGTAAACACTTCTTTGACGGCGAAATCGCCCGCCCAAGCATGGCCGCGAACAGACAGAGGCCTCCCAAACTCAATCATTGCCCCTGTTTTGGGGTAAGTAATAAGCGATTTTACTGGCATCGACTCAATGATTCGGAAGTTTTCGGGCGTTTCGGCCAACTTTTCTCCTGGCATTACAGCTTGGCGTGGCACACGGTAGCTGTGGCCGTCCATTTTGGCACCGTCGTGTTCTTTATTACGTACTGCAATGGTATGAAGCCATTTGCCCGATACCGACGCAGGCCAGCCTCCCACGACTAAGCGAAGCGGAAAACCGTGCATGAGCGGGAGATCTTTACCGTTGAGCGCCCACGCAATGAGGGTTTCGTCTTCCAAGGCTTTTTTGATGGGAACACCGCGTGAAATTACTACTTTGCTCGGGTCGCGGCTTGGGTGAAGGTCTTTGCCATAATACCCAATATAAACGGCATCGTCTTTCAGACCCACATCGTTCAAAATATCCTTGAGGCGAACCCCCGTCCATTCGGCACAGCTCACCGCCCCTTGGTCCCACTGATTCCCAGAGGTTTGAGGAACATAACCTGAACGACCATTACCGCCACATTCCAACACCAATTGGTAGGTATGGGTTTTAAACTTGTTCTTTAGGTCGCTAATTTTGTAGGTTTTGGTTTGCTTGACCGATTCGCCTTTAATGGTAAGCGTCCAAGCCGAAGCGTCGATTTCCTGCTCAGGAACGAGGCCATTGTTACGAATAAACATCCGTTCGACGGGCGTAATGGCATCGTCCAACAAATGGGGTGGCGTTTCGACGTTCCAAGGTTTATCACTCAAGACAACCATGTCGGGGTGCTTTCCCGCTAGGCCATTGTCGAAAGCCAACGGGACGTGGTGTGGAGGCATGTTTTTGGCAAAAACAATCTCCGTTCCCACCACGCCTGCAAGGGTAGTGAGCGCACTTTTCTTTAGAAAACCTCGGCGATTGTGAAGGGGTGAGTTCATAGAGAAATCGAAATAGGTTAGATGGATACGTTATTATTTTTTATGATATTCACGAAAGGCAAAACGCATAAATGACTCAGCCATCGGCTCGGGTTGTCCTTGGAGATGAATAAGCCAAAACTTTCGTAATAATTGTAATTCGTTGATTTTTATTGTTTTGAGATGGCCTGTTGCTAGTTCTTTTTGAATAGAACGAATGGACAAAAAAGCCATACAATTTGAATGCTCTAAAAATGATTTAATACTTTCGGTGCCTCCTAAGTGCATCACAATTTGAAGGGAGGAGAGCTTGAGGTTGTGTTCTCTGAGGGCGCTTTCAATCACTTCTAATGTTCCCGAGCCTCGTTCGCGTAATACTAACGGAGTTTTAACGAATTCTTGGATGGTCATTTCATTGAGCATAGCCAATTTACTTTTTGAGTGTACAACAGCCACGAGTTCGTCGTCCATAAAATCAACATATTTGATACCCGATTGATGTTTTTTCCCCTCCACCACTCCTAAGTCAATTTGATGGGCAAGGATGGCGTTTTCTATCATTTCAGTGTTTCCGTTGAGCAAAGAAAGCTCTACTTGGGGAAATTTTTCGTAATACTTTGCCAAAAGAGGTGCAATCAAATACTGGCCGATGGTGGTGCTTGCTCCTAGCCGCAGAACGCCGTTGTGCTTATCTTGCAGTGTTCCTAGTTCAAACGCTGCTTCTTGGTATAAATGCAAAATTTGCGACGAATAGCGTTTCAAAATTTCGCCTGCTTGGGTCAAAATTACCGAATTGCCTTTGCGCTCAAAAAGGCGCGTGCCGTACTGCTGTTCGAGTTCGCGAATATGTTTTGTGACGGCAGGTTGACTGACAAACAACTCGCTCGCAGCCTTGGTAAAGCTGAGATGCTGGGCTACGCTACAAAAAACTCTTAATCGGAAATCAGACACAGTGGTGAAAAATTGGGTTGATGTACAAAGTAAATAGAATTGTGAAAATAATGTCCTAAATGCCTAACTTTACGCTTTGAGATTTTGAAAAAAGCGAGAAACCAAGATGTCACAAAAAAAAATAAAAGCTGTTTTTGAAGAAATGGGTAAGGTGGTAGTAGGGCAAGAAACGCTCATCAACCGCCTTTTAGTGGGACTTTTTACAGGAGGCCATATTTTGTTGGAAGGGGTGCCAGGGCTGGCCAAAACACTGACAGTAAACACCCTAGCCCGTGTTCTAAGCCTTGATTTTCAACGTATCCAGTTTACACCTGACTTGTTGCCCGCCGATATTGTGGGGACGATGATTTATAGACCCAAATTGGGCGATTATGAAGTAAAAAAAGGGCCTATTTTTGCCAATTTGATTTTGGCTGATGAGGTCAACCGTTCGCCCGCTAAGGTGCAATCGGCTTTGCTCGAAGCCATGCAAGAAAAGCAAGTGACTATTGGGGAGGAATCTTTTCAATTGGACCAGCCTTTTTTTGTGTTAGCGACCCAAAACCCTGTGGAGCAAGAAGGTACGTATCCGCTTCCTGAGGCACAATTAGACCGTTTTATGATGAAAGTGTTTGTGGATTATCCCACCAAGCCTCAAGAATTGGAGGTCATGCGCCGAATGTCGAACTTGGATTATAATTACGACCCTAAGCCTGTTTTGTCTAAAAAAGACATTGCCCAAATTCGTCAGGAAATCAATCAAATTACGTTGTCCGAAACCCTCGAAAACTACATTGTTGAGCTTGTATTTGCTACTCGTCGACCGTTAGATTATGCCCTTCGCGAAGAAGCACGTTATATTCAGTTTGGGGTATCGCCGCGCGGAACTATCAAACTCAATCTTGCTGCTAAAGCGTTGGCGTACATGGACGGACGCGACTATGTGCTGCCCGAAGACATCAAAGAAGTAGCTCCCGATGTGTTTAACCACCGTATCATGCTCAACTACGAAGCCGAGGCCGATGGCATCACTACTCGTTTTGTGATTGATTCTATCCTTCGGAAAGTGGCGATTGGGCGGTAGTCCGTTTGTGTTTCCATCGTTTGTGGCTCCACAGCCAGGTGGCAGGTTCTTGGCGGATGTCGGCTTCGAGCCACTTCATCATCTTTTCAGTAATTTCTCCGTAGGCTGTTTCGCGTGGAGTGTCGGTGAGTAATTCAAAATTGGCGTAGTAATAACCGCGCTTTTGGGCGTGAATGTGCCCAAAAATGACGGGAAGGTCATATTCTTTGGCGTACTTTTCTGTTCCAAATAATACGGGAGTGTCTTGGTGTAGAAACGCCATCCAGTAGGCACTTTCTGCGTTAGACGGCGATTGGTCCATGGCAAAGGCCGCCGCCACGGGCTGTCCGACCACTTGTTCCCCAAACTGCGATTTGATTTCGTATATCGAAGCTAAATTTAATCCCAATTTGCTACGGCTCTGCTTGATTTTTTCGTCAAAAAAACGATTATTTAAAGGGCGGTACAATGCCATTACTTTATGTTTTACGAGCGGGTCGATACCTGTAACTAGCCATTCGTAATTATGACAATGACCCGCTGCAAGAATAACACTGCGGCCTTGTCGGGCATATTCGTCAAGTATTTCTAAGCCTGTAAACGAAACCCGCTCCATAAACTCCGCACGGGTCATGCTAAATGCCTTGACCGTCTCGATGATAAGCGTGCACAAATGCGTGTAAAACTCGCGGGCAATTTGCTGTACTTCAGCTTCTGATTTTTCGGGGAAAGAGTTACGGATATTTTCCACAACTACTTTTTTTCGGTAACCCACGACGTTGAAAAAAAACCAACTTAGGCCATCGGCAATGGCATACAAGACGCCAAACGGAAGCTGAGAAATGGGAATAAGTAGGACGTAATAGAAGAAAGCTGATAGGTAATACATTCGATTGGCACCGTTAAAGGCAGACCTGTAAGGTTTTAAAAACCTTACAGGTCTGATCTAAATAAAAACTACTTTTGTGAGCCACTACCAAGCTGCGAAGCCTTTTGAGAAGAAACAGGGTTAAGTCCTTGACGGATTCCCTTTTCGACCATTGGAAGACCCTCTGACATCCACTTGGGAGCAGGCGCATCTTTGAGGTAGTGGTCAAAATATTGGTACAAACGTACAGCAAAATCTTTCATATTTTGTCGTTTTGTTAATCCATGTTTTTCTCCGTTGTAATTAAGCATCCAAACTGGCTTGTTGAGGCGCTTGAGTGCCATGTAAAATTCGATACCTTGGTACCAAGGCACAGCACCGTCGTCGTCGTTGTGCATCATCAACACAGGTGTTTCGATTTTGGGAGCGTGGAAAAGTGGCGAGTTTTCGAGGTATTGCATGGGCTTTTCCCAAAGTGTCCCACCAATGCGGGTTTGGGTACGCTCGTACTGCGCTTGTCGCGACATCCCTGAATCCCAGCGAATACCGCCGTAGGCACTTGTCATGTTTGACACGGGAGCACCTGCCTCGGCCGCGCGGAATAAATTGGTTTGGGTCACGAGGTAAGCCGTTTGATAGCCTCCCCAGCTGTGGCCCGAGATACCAATTTTGTCTTTATCCACAAATCCTTTGTCAATGATACTCAACACGCCAGGTACGATGCAGTTGTACGCGCTTTGGCCAGGGTAGCCGTCTTTATAGACAATATCAGGTACAAAAACCACGTACCCGTTGCTGGTAAAGTACGAGAAGTTGATGTACGAGCGAATCGGACGAGGAGCGTAGTGGGTATGGATATTTTCTGAGTTTTTCTCGTAGAAATACGTCATCATTGGGTATTTCTTGGTTGGGTCGAAGTTCTCAGGTTTGTAGAGTAGCCCTTGTAAGGGCGTACCATCACCTGCACGCCAATTGACGATTTCGACGCTTCCCCACCAGTAATTGGCTTGCTGGACGTTGGCTTCGGTAACGCGTTTTACGTTTTTGAAACTCAAATCCGTCGCGTACCAATCGGGGTATTCTTTGAACGTTTCTTTGCTGAAAAGAATACGGTCGGCGTCTTTGGCCTTCAACACGGTCATTCCCACTTTAAAATCGCCTTCGTACAAACGCTGGATAGCACTGCCCGTTAGCTGACTGAAACCTTCTTGGCGAGTAGTTTCGTTGACCGTACGCAACAAAAGAGACTTACCAAGGTCGATGTTTCGTTCTTCGGCATCCAAACGTACGTAGCGGTACTGGTTTTTGGCTGTGCGTCCATTGGTTAATTTTACGAGTGATGCTGGTTTTTTAGGGTCAATTTGCCAAATATCAAAACGGTCATATACCAACAAATACTGGTCGTTTTTCGTCCAGCCTGCTATGCCATACGGATTAGGAAAATCGGGGTGGTCGTCTTCTTCGTCGGCGTAGCTAACGTTTTTATTGCTGGTCAACTGAATGGTTTGATTAGCGGCGACATCGTACGCAAACCAAGCGGTGTCAGGGTTAGAGAACCAATACAAAAATTTGCCTTCGGGCGACGTACGTACATTGCCTTCTATTTTCTCTTTGGCTAATTTCTTAGCCCCATCTCGTACACTGATGATGTAGGCATCTTCTTTGGGGTTCCAATCCCAGTGTTGGTTTGAATAACGGCGATTAGAAGTCCCTACGACAAAGTCAGCATTCCCCTCGTTAACAAGCTCTACTTCGGGGACTTCGAGGTTGCCTAGTTGCGTCAATTTTAAGTCGTTAAGGTGAGCAACGGCTAGGTATGACTTCTTTTTGTCGCGTTCAAGGCTCACTTTTTGTTGCGTTTGAAGGCGTTCGTCTTGCCAGTGCCAAACCTCTACGTTAACCGTTTCTTCGGGAAGTAACGTAGTGTCCTGAATAATTGGTCTGGGATTAGTTCCAAAAAATAATTTGGAACCATTCTTGGCAAAGCGAGGGGTATATTCACCACTCACGAGCCACCCTTGCACCGCAGGTTGGTTGGTTTCGTCGGCGAGGCGAGCGGCAGTTGCTTGGCCTGCTTTCCAATAAAATAGCTTGGGAAGACGAATTTGGGTTTTGCTATTGGTATCTAGGTCGG
>JACCEC011868364.1_pt1 | contig 11771 bp, 10 predicted proteins | sample 7450121 | NCBI WGS metagenome assembly JACCEC01 (sample SAMN15323455, study PRJNA562643) | freshwater metagenome | isolation source: river surface water | place: USA:Blue River Watershed | collected 2017-08-18 | reverse complement strand
TATCATTATTATCATCAACAATATCATTATCATCATCAACAATATCATTATTATCATCAACAATATCATTATCATCATCATTAACATAATAATTAACTGATTTAAAATTTTGTGGATGTCTACATATAGGGCATTGAATATTATCTATATTATTTCTACATGTTTTACATAATGCATGATTGCACTCAGTAAAAGTAGTAGTTTCGTCAAAACATACACAACAAATATCACTTTTTAGAAAATTAATCCATTCAATTTCAATGACATCTTTGTTTAACATTTCAATACATATTTCAGGACAATTAAATTTTGGCATATAATTTAATTCATGATTTTCTATTTTACAACTTTTAATTAAATTTGCATAATATATTTTTCCATAATTATCTAAAACATGATGAATAATATTTTCATCATAATTAAATAATATATTACATATTTGACAATAATGATAATTTTTATCAAGATGTTTTTCATTAGTTATAAATTTATTTATATTTATTGTAGTATTTACACATAATGGACAACTAATATTATTATTATTTTTATAAATTAAACATGTATCAAATTTACATAACTCACATTTTTTTAATAGTGGTGTAAAATCCATTATAATTAATATTATTTCTTTATTAATTTATAACGCATTTAACCAATCTTTTTGTTTTTCTTCACTAATTTTTAATTCATCTAATGCTTCTTTTACTTTTGCACGAATATCTATATCTGGATCATTTTCATATTTTTTCATTAATGTTATAACTACATTACTAATTTGTTCATTTTCACTAATACCAACTTGAACTTCTTCTATAAAACCAGTTAATGAATTAACCAATCTAGTTACTCTTCCAGTAAAACAAACATCAATACCTGATGTAATTTCTTGACGTAAAACTTTTCTCATTTCTATTTTGTGTTCATGAATTTCTGAAATTGCCCAAATTCTTTCTAATAGTTCACCATATGTTACACCATTGCGTGACACAACTGTTGGATCATTACAATTAATTCTGATATGATAAATGAAACTTAAATTATATGCAATATTAAAACCATCAAATATATAATACCACCAAATTTTATCTAAATATTTTGGTATTCTTGGACTTGTATTTTTCATTATATTTGCAATTGATTTACTAAATGAATCTTGAATATCGGAATTATGAACATTTTGTCCTTGTTCAAATGTAGTTCTTCTATTATTTAAATTTATTCTATTTATATTTCTGGTATTCACAAGTTTACGACCAAGTGATATATCAAAAAATCTATTTGCAATTTGAATATGATAATCTTGTATTGTTTTATTTAATGATATATTTGTATATAAATTAAACCAAAATTTATTTGGCATTAATGAAACATATGTTTCAGCGTTTAATTCTAAAAACCATTCAGGTAAATCTTGTAATTTATTATATGATAAATTAATATTTTTTATATTTTTTGGAAAACAAATATTTAATGGTAAAATATCAATATCATTTTCCGATAAATCCAATGAAATTAATGATTCAGGCAAATTTTTAGGTATTTCTACAATTCTATTCTTTGACAAATTTATTGTTTCAACATAATTCATATCTTTTGAAAATAAATTATTTACATTTGTCATTGTACAATTTATGATTTCAATAAATGTAATACTTTTTGGTAATCTTTCTAAATATTTAATATTTTTACAATCGTTAATATAAATTAATTGTAAATTTGTTGGGAAAAAAAATGGTGTATAAAAGGTTATATTTTTAATTTTTAACCAAATAATATTATTATAGTTATCTAATTTAATTAATTCATCAATAGTATCGATATTAGTAACATTAGTATTTAATAGTCTATATTCAATTGACATTATTTATAATAAAATTTTAATTTTAAATATTTTTGTTTATATTTCAGATATTTATTTTTATAATTATAAATTTTATCCCTATTATTATCAAAGTATGTCCATACATTATTAATAAATACATCACCTGTCCAATCTGTGATTGGTAATAAATTTATACCATTCCAAATATAACCATGCCAATTATTTTCGTGCTTCCATGTCCCATCTATGTTAACCCAACCTTTCCAATCTTTATATAAAACCCAATGTTCACCATTCCAAACAGGTAGATTATCATAATTATTTTGATTATTATTTTGATTATTATTTTGATTATTATTTTGATTATTATTTTGATTATTTGGTTTGATTTTTATTTTACCAATATTAAAATTAATTGGATTTAAAACATAATGTTCATCATCTCTATCTCCTATTCTAATTAATCTATCATCATTACTTAATATTCCATGTGTTTTTATACTATTATAAAAATATTTACAAGTAATATGTAAATAAATTTTATTAAAATATCTAAGATTTTTATAGAATTCATATGCTGGATTTAAATATTTTCTCATATTTGAACTATTCAAATTGTTATCTATAAATTCAATACCAAGATTGCCAAGAATTTGGGCTGGTATAATATTTTTATCTGTAATATATTCAAATGTATTTTTATGTGGGATAATTGTATTATTAAAATCAATAACTAATAAAACTACAACCTTACCATATTCATTATTATTAATTGTTGACTTCATTTGACAACCAACTATAAAATCACCAATTGCAAATTTAACATCATCCAACCAGTTATCATATTTTTTATAATCAGATAATTTATAAAAATATGCCATATAATTAGAGTTATAATTTTTTTATAATCTAAATATTTTTCTTTATTTATAATAAATTTAAATTTAGTTAAAGCCAATATAGTATATATTATTATGACAACCAATTGTTTATTCAATGAAATACTAGAAAAAGAAAAAGATGATGGAAACATCGAATATAAAAAACTATTAACAAATTTAGATAATGATACACTTAATAGAAGAATTACACAAATGAAATACAGATTGTATGAAGGAAATGGTGAAGCATTTTATTTTATTGGAGTAAATGATGATGGAACAATAAAAGGTATAACAGAAGAAGAATATAAAGAATCAATAATAAATTTAGAATTATTAGCAAATAAAAATAATGCAACAATAATAAAAATATCAGAAAATGTAAAAAATAATAAATGGGTTGGTGAATTTTTAATAAGAGAAAATGAAATTAATGATTATATTGATATTAAAATAGGTGTAGCTGGTAATGTTGATAGTGGTAAATCTACCACAATTGGTACTCTTACAAAAGGTGTTTTAGATGATGGTAGAGGAAAAGCAAGAGTACATGTTTTTAATTATAAACATGAAGTAAATTCTGGAAGAACTAGTTCAATCGGTCATCAAATAATGGGATTTGATAAAAATGGAAATATTATAAATGATAAATTAGATAGATCAGATTCTACAGTATGGTCAGATATTGTTAGTAAATCTGCAAAAATAATATCATTTTATGATTTAGCAGGACATGAAAAATATTTAAGAACAACAATATATGGGTTAACATCAATATATCCAGATTATTGTTTAATAATGATTGGTGCAAATATGGGAATTAATCATATGACTCGTGAACATATTGGATTATGTATTAATTTAAAAATTCCATTTATCATTTTAGTAACGAAAATAGATATTGTACCAGAAAATGTTCTTGAAGATACACTTCAAAAAATAAATAATATGTGTAAAAACAGAGTTAGAAAAGTACCATATCATATTAAAGATAAATCTGATATAATAAATGTTATTAAAAATATAAAATCAGATAGTATTGTACCTATTATGCAAATATCTAATGTAACAAATTTTAATTTAGATTTATTAAAGTCACTATTTAATCTTTTACCTTTACGTAATGATTTTAACAAAAATGTTGATAAACATGTTGAAATGTTAATTGATAATAAATATTCTGTAGCAGGACATGCTTCAATTGTATCAGGGATGTTAAAAAGTGGAACAATAAAAGTTAATGATACATTATTAATAGGACCATTTCATGATTCAACATATAAACAAGTAAAAGTACGATCAATACATATGAATTTTAAAGAAATAAAAGAAGCAAAAGCAGGTACTTTTGTTTGTGTATCATTAAAAAATATAAATAAGAGAGATATAAAAAAAGGTATGATTTTATTAACAGATAATAATGAATTAAAATTAGCTGTTAAAAAATTTCAAGCTGAAATACATATATTACATTCACCAACAACAATTAAAGAAGGATATCAACCATTTGTACATATAGAACAAGTTAGACAAACAGTTAAAATGACTAATATTAGAAATAATAATGATAATATTTTAAGAACAGGTGATAAAGCAATAGTAGATTTAGAATTTATTATGAAACCAGAATATGTAAAATCAGGTATGAAACTAATATTTAGAGAAGGAAAAGTAAAAGCAATAGGTAAAATAATAAATATTATTTAATTTACATTTCCATTTTTTTTATAATCCATAAATCTGTTGATAATGAACTATTAGTTAAATAAGCATATGGTAAATAAAAATAACCTTTATCACCCCATGATGTACCCCATGAATTTCTCATAATCCAAACTTTTCTAATATCATCATATCCAACACACACAACAGCATGACCTCCTAAGAATATATCATTTCTATTTGGCATTGGAACATAACCATTTCTTGCAACTTGTCTTGTTGTAAATGATGAATAAACAGCAATACCAACTACAAATGGTTCGTTATTTGCTAGACTATTTTTCATTGCATTTAAATTGTTATTAATATTTTCTACAGATAATGCTTGATTATTTAATGCTTCTTCATAACAACTATCATATGGTTTTTCTGCAAATTTATTAATATCATATGGCCACGATGTTTCTTGACATACACCATGTAATTGTAATGATTTTATTCCATCAGATAAATAAGCACCAGTATCTTCAGATATTGTATTATCTAACATTCTTTCATTATAATATAAAAATAATCTTGAACCAAATAATTTTTTTTTATCATAACCTACAATTGCAACAAGAGCACATGCCGTACATGAACCTAAATTTCCTTGATCTACAATAGGTTGACATTTATTTCTTAAATCTACTCTTAAAGGTAATTTGACAATTTTTTTTTGAACTCTTAATTTTAACTCTGATTTTTTTATTCTATTAATTTTTAAATTAAAATTTCTTTTTGTTTTAGGAATTTGTTCTAATATTTGTTGTTGTCTATTATATATTTTTTTTGTAGCAATAATTCTGAGAAAATTATTTCTATTCATCTAATATTAATAATTATTAAAATTTTTAATAGGTAGAAAAAATCTTAATAATTATATTTTTTATCAGTAGTTAATACCAAATTTTAAATTATTTATTACATTGTTATATGTATTAATAATTATATTTTTATCAGTTGTGGATGCCATATTTTGAATATAATATTGTTGTTGATCATTTAATGGTTTATAATTATTAATACTATTTATTATTGTTTCTAAATAATCATATAATTTCATTTTTTTATTATTTATAGTATATTGGTAATTATCATCTACATCTGAATAAAGTTCAGTTTCAGATATATAAAAATCAAAATCCATATTCATAATATTATTTATTAAAAAACATATTTTTAAATATAAATCATATAAACGTTGTTGATATTTTCTATTATTTTGTTTTATTAAATTAAATGTTTTATGGTTTTCTTTTTGTAATTGTAACTGATCATGTTTAATTTGTTGATCTAATCACAATATATAATAAATTCTTTATATAATTAAATTAATAATTTTATTATAATAATTATCCAATGTTTGAATAGAGTTGCTTTTTTTAAATATATTACGTATTTCTTCTAATTTATTAGTATCTTTTGCTAATTTTAATATTTCTAATCCACATCGTTGCATTACTTTTGGATCTTCGTGATTTGTAATAAACTTAACACCTTCTGTTTCCATAAATACACCAAAATTAACAGTTAAAGGTATACAACCAGCAATTATACTTTCTTTTATAGACTGACAATCTACTTCATTTATTATATTTGATGTATAAATATGAAATTCTGATAAATATCTTTCTCTCATAATGGTGTCAATAGATTGTTTACCATGATCTGTTACTCCACATTCTGAAAATAAATATAACATTTTATTTTTAAAATTTACATCTTTAATATTATCCATACCTCCATAAACATGTAATTCTGCACGTGGTTCTATTTTTTTTATAATAGAAAATATACCTGTTATAATGAATTCTAATCCTCTATCATAATATGCATCATACATAAATCTATATCTTTGTCTTTGAACATTATATGTATTTGTTATATGTTTAATACCGGTTGGAATAATTTCATAATTAGTATTATCACCTAAATGCTGTTCACATTGTTTATAATGAAAATAACTTTTTAAAAATATTTTATCTATTTTATGTTTATTTTTTTTATATAAATCGATAACTAATGTATTACCAAGTGGATTTTCATATAAATCCCAATATATTTTATTTGCTTTTACATCAAATGGAAAAGTATTAATTAATCCTGTTGATTTTCCTAACACTAAAATATTAAATTTATGATTATATGGGAATTTTTTCCAATGGATATATTTCACATTATTATATATATAATCATTATCTAAATCAAATTCTCCATAAATTGCAACTGTTAAACCACGTTTTTGTATTGTTTCACATAATTTAACTATTATATAATCAGTACTTTCTAAATTATCATCTTTTGGATGAAATTTATTTGATAAATAACCTAAAAAATATACCAAATCATACGGACTATTTTCTTCTTTATAATAAATTTTTTTCATCATATCATAAATATCAGCTTCTATATAATTTGTTATAGGTTCATTAATTTCTGTTAATGTATTTAAAATTTGTAATGTCCCACCTAAACACAATTCTCTTTTATTAAATGTATTAAAATTATGACTTATTGCAATTATTGTTTTTTTTGAATCAAACTTAACAAGTGGTATTGTAAATTCATGTGTAAAACTTCTTTCTTCACCAACTTGTATTTCTGGATCATGTTTATTTGTTAATAAATAATCTTTTTTATATGCCATACAATTATTTGTTGAATGATAATCCATAAATCCTTTAAATTTATATAATCTATTTACAAAAAAATCATATAAATAAACATCACTTACACCACCTATTAAACATGGACTATTAGTTAATTTTGTTACTGCTTCTTCTATTCTTGTATTAGGATAATAATCATCATCATCTAAACATACTATTATATCACCATTACATGCATTATTCCCTAAATTACGTAAACCACCTAATTTTTTTCCACTATATACAATATAATTTATTGTAAAATTAATTTGGGGTTTTATTTTTTCAATAAATTCTTTTATTAAATCTTTATTTTTTTCTGCATCTGATTTTGTTGGTGTACCTTCTACTATAACCCATTCTAAAATATCTTTATATGTTTGTCGTTTAATCATTTCAAATAATACTTGTAATGATTTAAATCTTATATATTGTGTAATTGTTATTATTGAAACTGTATTGAGACGTTTTTTTATTACCATAATATTTATATATTACAAAATCTTTATATTAGTTTTATAAAGTAAAATAATATAACTAATAATATTAAAATAATTATATAACTATATTTTTCTGTATTATTAAATCCTTCAGTTATTTTTGGATTTTTTTTTAATTCAGGATATTCCCTTTTTAATTCTGAATATTCTCTTAATTGTATATCAGTTCCATATTGACTATCTTCTTGTGATTGAGGACTTTTAACTAATCTATTCTCTTCTTTTAATGAATAAACTTGTAAATTTTCATTATTATATAGTTTATGCATTTCTGTATCAACTTGATATTTTATTGGATATAAATTTATTAATGCTTTTGAACCTTTATTATTTGTTACAAAACCAAATGTCCCCCATGATTTTAATGGTTTATCATAAAAAGTATTACCAACTATTTTATTTTGTTTCATATGATAACCAATTAATAAAATATCAAATGGTGGCATTTTATTTATATAATCATTTAATTTATTCATAAAATTATCTTCTAATACCACATCATCTTCTAATATTAATGCATACTCATTATCATTTAATTCATTTATTATTTTTTTTGCCAAATTATAATGTGATAATGCACAACCAACTGCACCACGTGTCATTATATAATATAATCCACCATTTTTATTCATTGCATCTAATTTTCCTTCTTTTGTAATTAATTTTTCTGATAAATTATTAATATCTATTTTTCTACCATCTACAGCTGATATTCTTTCAACAGGTCCAATATAATTAAGTTTTGCAATTTCGTTTTTTATATTTTCATTTCTATCAGTTCTTCTATCTAAATTTATATAATATATTTTTTTTATCATTATATAACATTAGAAATAATTATATCTAGTTTTATATATAATGGATAATATATGTCAAGATTATTTTATAAATGCACATGGTGCAACTATTGGTAACTTTGAATTACCATATAATGTTAGAATACTTATGTTATGTAGTGAAAATAAAATGACCGCCTGTAGTCAGAATGAATTTAACATTTTTTCAACTATAACACAACCATATGGTGAAAAATTAGAAAATTTAAATAAATTATATAATGAAACTAACATTGATGATACACAAATTTTAAAAAGTTATTATAAATTATGTGTATTTTCACCTAATTTTAATCCCGATTATTTAATTAAAAATAATATATTATTAAAAGATGATAGGGAACTGTTTTTAGAAGGTACCAAAGGAGTTTCTAGATTATGTCCAAATCTTGTATTGACACCAGAATATATATATTTTAGATCAGGAGTTTATAATGTACCATTAAATTATAATAGAATTTATATTAATGATCATATATCAAATAATGAACTAATAAAAGCAGGTACTATTCAAAAAATTGATACAAATATTTTATTTAAAAAAAAATTACAAGATAAAAAAAGAGGTAAAATACCATTAAATAGATTAGAACAATTAATAGTAAGGCCCATACCTTCATACAAATCTACTAGTAAAGGTAGTTATGCTTTAGCTGAAGCTACACAATTTATTAATAAACATCAAAATACAATTAACAATATACTTAAAAATGTATTAAGTCTTGATTCGATTGTTGTACCAAATCCACATAAATATATGCCATTAAATTCAATATACAAACCAACACAATCTAGAACACTTACATTGGAGGATGTTGCTATTGAATTATCTAACAAACATCCTTTCAAAATTGTTACAATAATGGTTGGAGCATGTAGAAATAATAATTATAATGTTGAAACTATACAGGGGTTTTCTCTAGAAAATGAATATAATAATTCAAATTATGTGTGGAATTATAAAGATGATTATTATGAAATAAGTGCGAATATTGGTAATGAATTAATTGATATAACTAAACGTAAATTTTCAAGTAAAGATATTGATTTATTTAAAGAAAATATTAAAAAAGAAGAAGAACGTAGAAAAATACAATATAACAAAGAAATTAAATTAACAACTAATATGATGAAAATTGAACCTACTATTAAAACTGAAGAAGAAAAGTTATATCCCGAAGATTGGGGATATGATCCTGATAATCCTGGTCATTATTTAGATAAACATCAATTTAAAAATAAAGCATTAAAATATAAAAAAAAATATTTTGAATTAAAAAATAAATTTAATTTATAAATTATTTCTTTTTTTTAAATAATTTATATAACTCATTTGTCGTTGTATATACATTTTTAAGATTATGTTTTCTCATTTTCTGAAATACTTCTAGTATTTCTTTTTCTATTTCTTCATATTTTTCTAATTGTTCACATGTTTTACATAACTCATTATTTTCTTTTATTTTATATAATTCATTATTTTCATTTACGCTACTTCTATATACTAATTTTTTAGGAATAATAATTCTTTGATAACTAACTACATTTTGATAACAAATTATTATAAACAATAAAATTAAAAACATAATATTGAAATTATATATTATATATTTAATTTATCAATTTTTTCTAAAAAAAGTGAAAAATAAAAAGTTTAATTTATTTTTATAATTTATATGAATTATAAAATTAATATTAAAAATGCTAATTATACCGAATGGGATTTTGAACCAAAATTTGATAATTGTTGTAAAAATTTTAATCCTATTATTAATAAAATATTTGATGGTGATATTTTAAATGATAAATTAGAAATTATTGAATCGCCTATTAAAAATAATAATTTACTTGGAGTGTTAATTATTAATAATCTACAAACATATGGAACATTTAAAAATAAACAATTATATAAAGTTATTCCTAGAAATAAAAATTTGCCACATTTTTTAATTCCTTATGAAATAAAAAAATCTGATATGGGATTTTCAAAAAATATTCAAAATAAATTTGTTGTTTTTAAATTTTTTAATTGGGATAATAAACATCCTATTGGACAATTAGTTGAAACTATTGGTTCAATTAATGATAACTCATCTTTTTATAAATATGAACTTTATAATAAAAAATTAAATATTTCAATTACTACATTTAATAAATCAGTTAATAAATTAACAGATATTGATTTTAATGATATCATACAAAAATATAATTTAGAAAATAGAGAATTATATAAAGTATTTTCTATTGATCCAGATAATTGTTTAGATTTTGATGATGCATTTAGTATTACTAAAAAAGATTCTAACTATTTAATAAGTATTTATATTTCAAATGTTCCTATTATTATTGATTATTTAAATTTATGGAATGTATTTTCAGAAAGAGTTTCTACAATTTATTTGCCAGATTGTAAAATACCATTATTACCTACTATTTTATCTGATAATTTATGTAGTTTAAAAGAAAAACAAATTAGAATTGCATTTTGTATGGATATTTTAGTTGACAATTCAGGTAATATTATTAATACAGAATTAAAAAATGTTGCCATTAAATTAAAATATAATTTTGTATATGAATCAGATAATTTACTTAATTATAATAATTATAAACTATTATTTAAAATTGTTAAAAAAATATTTCCAACTATCAATGACAGTCATGATTTAGTTGCACAACTTATGATATTAATGAATACATATTGTGCTGATAAATTATATGAAAATAAATGTGGTATTTTTAGATCAACGATTTTTACTGAAAATAATTTACCTATTGAAATTAAAAATTTACTTTTACTTTCAAATTATTCAGGTACTTATAGTATTAATTATTCTGATACAATGCATAATATATTAAATTTAAAATCGTATATACACATTACTAGTCCTATTCGTAGAATTGTTGATATAATTAATATGATACAATTTACTAAAAATTTATTATCTAATGATTCAATTATTTTTTATAATAATTGGTTACATAAAATAGATTATATTAATGATATTACTAAAAAAATTAAAAAATTACAAAATTCTTGTGAATTATTAAATAAACACATTGATAATAATAAATTATACGACGGTTATATTATTGATAATGAAACAATATATATTTATGAATTAAAATCATTTATTAAATTTAAAAATAATCTTATTGGTCAACATAAATTTAAATTATTTTTATTTAATAATGAAACTAATTTTTCAAAAAAAATTAAAGCACAACTAGTTTAATTTATTGGTACTTCATCTTTTGATTCATATATATCATTTAATTTAAAATTTTGACTAGATTGTTCAGTAGTTTGTTCAGTAGATTGTTCAGTAGTTTGTTCAGTAGATTGTTCAGTAGTTTGTTCAGTAGATTGTTCAGTAGTT
>JACCEC012861284.1_pt1 | contig 11776 bp, 10 predicted proteins | sample 7450121 | NCBI WGS metagenome assembly JACCEC01 (sample SAMN15323455, study PRJNA562643) | freshwater metagenome | isolation source: river surface water | place: USA:Blue River Watershed | collected 2017-08-18 | reverse complement strand
CCCGCGCCTGCTGCGGCAAGCCGAGCCGGTGACGGCCTTCGATACGCCGGAGCTGCATGCACTGATCGCCGACATGTTCGACACCATGCATGCGGCCAATGGCGCCGGCCTCGCTGCTCCGCAGATCGGCGTGAACTTGCAACTGGTGATCTACGGCTTCGATCGCAATGAACGCTATCCCGATGCACCGGCAGTGCCGAAAACGGTGCTGATCAACCCGGTACTGAAGCCCTTGTCCGACGAGATGGAAAACGGCTGGGAAGGCTGCCTGTCGGTGCCCGGCCTGCGCGGCGTGGTGCCGCGTTACACGCAACTGCAGTACAGCGGTGTCGACCCCTTCGGCCAGAAAATCGATCGCATCGCTGAAGGCTTCCATGCGCGCGTGGTCCAGCATGAATGTGACCACCTGATCGGCGTGCTGTACCCGATGCGAGTGAAGGACCTAAGGCAGTTCGGATTTACCGACGTGCTGTTTCCCGGGACAGATCCGGGAAGCGATGAATGAGACTTCGTTGCTCATCGCATCCCAGCGTGTTCTCAGCAGGGCATGGGTTCGGGCTCAGTGATTTCGGCCCAAACCGAAGCCGGCAACGTCGACTCGCGCTGTTTCATCTTTTTTCCTTCGCAACGCCTGCATCGCGGTAGCCGTCAGGTACAAGGCTTCGACGGATCGGTCATCGAGGTGCGGAAGAATCTCTGCCAATACTTGACGGACATTCTCCCTGTCGCTGACCAGGTCAGTTTCGACGGTACGGTCGGTATGGCCTGCCACCGTAACGGGTTGTAGGAAGGATGAGGGGTCGAGATTCAACCAGTGAATCAGTACCCTCATTTTGCCGATTTCCGGCATGGCGTCTCCCCTCAGCCACTTCCTCGCGGTCTCCCGCGTGATGGTGCTCGTGCCGTATGCTCGTAAATTGAATGCGTCGGCGAATTTGGCAGCAGAAGGAAGCCGCCCCTGTTCATCGACCAGAGCGTCGCGTAACGCACTGGAAAAAAGGTGACTGGCAAGCTTGCGATTGGCGTTCATGCCGGCGTTCTCAGGAACAGGCGCTTCGACCGAGATAGGTCGGTATTTCCCGTCAATTCATTTCCAAAGAGTATTGCTTATACAGTTCTAAAAAATGCCAACAATTGGTTGCAATGAAACCTGATAGATTGCAATTTCCGGTTGGCAGCGGTTGGGATGTTTCCATTGAGAATGCCAACCGTTATGAGATATGTATCCGGAAAACCGAGCGCCCAAACTGGCCAGCGTCCGCTTTTGCTGGCCGGTACCGTGCTGCCAACCAACGGTTGTCTTCAGGCCTCGCGAACGAAGGGGCGGACCGACACGGACGGTTCTGCGAATGCGCGAGTAACCAGGCCGAGGCTGCACCTTGTTGATGCGAGCGCCGAGGCAAGTAGCAATGCATTCGATGAACGGCTGCCTTGCAAAAGCAATCCTGCTCTTCAGCAGCTCGTAGATACCCGGTCATTGCTCATGCTGCAGGGACCAATCGGGCCCCTGTTTCATCGAATCGCCAAGTGGAAGCGATCGGTCGGACACACTGTGCTACGCGTCGTGTTCAACGGCGGCGACAAGTTATTCTGTCCGGATCCGGAATCGTTCGATTTCCGTCAGTCAATCTCGGAATGGCCGCTGCAGCTGAGGCGCCTGATCCTGAAGCTCGACATCGACGGCGTGCTGCTGTTTGGCCAAAGCCGCCCCTATCACCGCGAGGCCATCCGGATCTGTCGCCTTATGGGCGTTTCTGTCTTTGTCATGGAGGAGGGATATATTCGGCCCGGTTTCATGACGCTGGAATTCGGTGGGGTAAATGCATCATCCACGACGCTTGGAACCTATCGTGTTGATGATGCGATAGCCAGCGAATCCGGAGTTCGGCCGGCAAAATCCAGGAATCATCGATGGTACTTGGCCTGCCAGTCAATGCTGTACTACTTCTTTCTTTGGCTCGGCAAAAAACACTATCCCAGCTACATTCACCATCGCCATACGTCGATGCTCCGCTACGCGAGTTACTGGGTGGGTGCCGCCGTTCATTACCCGCTCACACGCTGGCAAGACAGAAAAGCGCTGGAAAGACTAGACAACAGTCGGCCGTATTTTTTCGTCCCGCTGCAAATCGACAGCGATGCGCAAGTGGTTTACCACAGTCGGTTTCTGGATGTGCTGCACTTCGTCGACGAAGTAATGCAATCGTTTGCCGAACATGCGCCTGAAAATGCCCAGTTACTCATCAAGCAGCATCCGCTGGCTCGTGGCCATCTTGGTATGCGGAAGGCGATTCTTGCGATGGCAGAGCGCTATGGCATTCGCCAGAAGGTAATTTTTGTTAGGTCCTGCAAGATTTATCAGTTACTGGAAAAAGTCGCCGGTGTGGTGACGATCAACAGCACTGTGGGCCTGCAGGCTATTGCCTACAACGCGCCAGTGAAGCTGATGGGCGAAGCCATCTACGATCATCCTGATGTGATCGATCAACAGCCTCTGCACTCATTTTGGCGCAATCCACGAAAGCCGGATGCGCAAAAAGCTGCGGCGTTTCATCGAGCAGTGAAAGTACTGACCCAAGTGCCTGTGGGGCTCTATGACCCGTCATTCGTTGAGCTGGGCTGGGACATCGCTAATTCCAGCATCCGGACAGTAGACCATGGGACATAACGGCATTTTGAATAACCCACGCCCGCCTATGCAGGTCATGCTCGGGGTCTGGCATGCCTTGCTGATGCGTGAAGCATTACGCCGGTTGTTTGCAACCCGGGCGGCGTGGTCCTGGCTGATCGTCGAGCCGCTGTTTCATGCAGTCTACCTAGTCACAATTTACACGGTCGTAAAAGTACGCTCCGTGGGCGGCATCGATATTGTCATCTGGTTGCTGTCCGGGTTAATGGCGTACTTCATGTTCCGGCGCACGGCATCGCAGGTAAGCGGAGCGCTGGCTGCGAACCGCCCCTTGTTTTCCTATCGCCAGGTCAAGCCGCTTGATCCCATGATTTCTCGCGCCATCCTCGAGGGCGCGCTAATGACGGCGCTTAGTGCAGTCGTGCTTTTCGCTGCAACTCTGCTAGGTCATCCATTTATCCCCGACGCGCCGCTGACCGTGCTGCTTGCGATGCTGTGCGCCTGGCTGACCGGAATGAACTGGGGAATGATCGTTGCCGTCGTGAGCGAACTTGTGCCTGAGTTGGGCAACGTCATCGACCTAGCCAGCCGGCCCTTGTACCTGATCTCCGGGGTTGTCTTCCCTTTGTCGGTGCTGCCCGTGGCATTACGCGAATGGCTGATGCTGAATCCGGTGAGCCACTTGCTCGAGCAGCTGCGTCTGGGGATCGCGCCCCATTATCACGCAGTGCCTGAGGCGAATCTGGCCTACCCCTACCTGTGTTCTCTGCTTCTCGGCTTTGCAGGCTTGCTGTTGTTGCGGCGTTTCGATGGGAAGGTGCTCGCTCAATGATCATCGTCGAGGACATTTACAAACGTTACCAGACCAAGCACGGTCCGGGCAGATGGGTACTGGAGGGGGTTTCCCTGCAGATTCCGGCCCGCCGGAGCGTTGGGCTGGTAGGCAGCAACGGCGCCGGCAAATCGACTTTGCTGCGCCTGATTGGCGGGACCGACCGACCGAATCGAGGTCATATCCACCGCGCGTGTTCGGTGTCGTGGCCGATGGGTCTGGGCAGCGGCTTGAAAGGCACGCTAACCGGCCGGCAGAACGCCAAATTTGTATGCCGGATTCACGGTCGTGAAGACCAATTGACTGAACGCCTCACCGCCATTCGGGAGTTTGCTGAGATCGGCGATGCGTTCGATGAGCCTGTCGATACCTACTCGTCTGGCATGAAATCGCGCCTACAGTTCGGAATGTCGCTGGCGTTCGATTTCGATGTGTACATCTCAGATGAAGTGACCTCCATTGGTGATGCACGGTTCCAGAAAAAGGCGGCAGCTGCGTTCCGCAATCTTCTGGATCGCTCGAGCCTGATCATGGTGTCCCATAGCGAGAGAACGCTGAAGGAGTTTTGCGCATCCGGCGTATATGTGCACGGTGGGAAGGCGTATTGGTTCGACAAGCTGGATGACGCACTCTATGCGTACAAAGAAAGCACGACATGAAGGCTATGAACGTCGATATGCAGCCCGCATTTCGCGTGCGGGAGAAGTGGCCACGCATCGGGCTGCTGACAGCCGCTGTGGCGTTCTCGCTGGTGGCGACCTTCTACTGGACTTTTCTTGCGTCAGACCGCTACGTCTCGGAAGCTCATGTAATCGTACAGCGCACCGACATTGCGGTAGGGCCGGCAGTGGATGTCGCCAGCCTCATTGGTGGACAAAGTGGGTACAGCCGGTCCGACCAGATGCTGCTACGCGACTATCTGCTGTCGATCGACATGCTTCGGCAATTGCAAGCAAAGCACAATCTCTCTGCTCATTACAGCGACATGGAGCGCGATCTGTTTTCACGGATGTGGCAGCGGCGTCCCTCCATCGAGTGGCTGCACCGGCATTTCCTTGGCCGGACCAGTGTCGAGTTCGACGAGTATGCGGGTGTATTGATGATCAGGGCTGAGGCATACGACGCAAGCACCGCGCAGGCCATTGCCAAGACCATGGTCGCTGCGGGTGAGCAGTTCATGGACGAGATGGCCAGAAAGCTCGCAAGAGAGCAGGTGGGCTATCTGGAAAATCAGGTACGGCAGAACGCCGAGCGCGCCATCGCTGCGCGACAGGCGGTAGTAGCTTATCAAAACCGCAAAGGCATGGTGTCACCTGAGGCCGCCGCAGAAAACCTGATCGGCATCATCGGCCGCCTCGAAGCGCAACGCGCGGAATTGCAAACCGAGCGCAATGCATTGCAGTCGTATCTGGTACCGACGCATCCGAGCATCGTGCAAATCAATCAGCAACTCGCTGCCATCGAGCGACAGATCGCCGGAGAGCAGGCCAAGCTCGCCGCACCCACCGGCAAGACACTCAACCGCACCGTGGAAGAGCTGCAACGCCTGCAACTGGAGGCCGAGTTCCAGCAAGAAGTTTACAAGAGCACACTGACCGCTCTGGAAAAGGGCAGGGTGGAAGCGACCCGTACGCTCAAAAAACTCTCGGTGCTGCAGGCACCGCATCTTCCGGAGTATCCGCTCCAGCCCAAGCGGATCTACAACATCATTGTGTACACGCTGCTGGCGTTTCTGGTGGCAGGTGTACTGAAGCTGCTCGTCGCAGCGATACGCGATCATCAGGATTGAGAATGGCAATGAAACTCCTGCTTTCCCTTCTCCTGGTGTATGGTGCAGCCATTGCGCCAACCCACGCTTTCGCGCAGTCGAACCATCTCTCAGCCGGCGCGCTCCCGCCCAAGCCTGCTTCGTCTCAGGCCGTCACAAGCCCGGCGAAAGCAACTGCAACCCATATCGGTACCGATCAGTCGCCAACTGGCCAGGTACCTACAGGCGCAGCCACCGGCCTGCCGCCACAGCTCGAAGCCATCCGCGATGGCAGTGCCGCTCCTTCGAGTAGCAGCAGTCAGCCACCACCCAACGCGGTTATCAGCGACGCCTTCGGTGCCAACCTGTTTACTGGCGCTTTCACACGTTCCGGCCCTATCCAGTTTAATCCCGACTATGCGATCGCAGTCGGCGACAGTGTGCAGGTGCGTCTATGGGGTGCATTCAACTTCGATGCTCATCTCGTCGTCGACCCAAAGGGAAACATCTTCCTGCCGCACGTGGGTCCGGTGCAAATCTCGGGTGTAAAAAATCAGGATCTGCAACGCGTGGTGGACTCGGCGGTCGGCTCGATCTTCAAGTCCAGCGTGAACAGCTACGCCAGTCTTGCGGCAGCGCAGCCGGTGCGCGTTTTCGTTAGCGGTTTTGTGAACCGGCCCGGCATGTATGCCGGAACCAGCATGGACAGCTTGCTGCATTACCTCGATCAGGCCGGCGGCATCGATACCGAGAGGGGGAGCTTTCTCAATGTGCATGTCAAGCGGGGCAGCCAAGTACGTGCCAAGGTCAGCCTGTATGACTTCCTGCTCAAGGGAATGACACCCTCGGTACAACTTGCCGATGGCGATGTGATCCTTGTGGGACAACGCCAAAACACCTTGCGGGTCGCCGGCCTTGCAGAGAACGCGAAGCGCTTCGAGTTTTCCGGCGCAAGTCAAACCATGAAAGAAGTTGCGACGCTCGCCAAACCCTTGGCACAGGCAACGCATGCCCGCGTCATCCGGAACACTGGCACGCAAAGGAACATCGAGTACTACGCGTTGAATGCCTCGCCCGACGTCAAGCTAATGAACGGCGATGAAGTCGAGTTCACTGCTGACAAAAAGCCGGGAACGATAACCGTGCGCGTGGAAGGGGAGCATCAAAGTGCGCAGGAGTACGTACTGCCGTACGGCACACGCATGGGCGATTTGCTGAGGCGGATCGAGTTTTCCGAACGATCGGATGCCAAGAGCTTGCAACTTTTTCGGCAAAGCGTGAAAGAGCGCCAGCGGTTGGCACTGCACACCTCACTCAAAAGTCTGGAAACAGCGGCGCTGACTGCGCGTAGCGGCACCAGTGATGAAGCCCGTCTCCGGGCCGAGGAGGCCTCGCTGATCCTGCAGTGGGTGGAACGTGCGCGAGCCATAGAGCCGCGAGGACAGGTGCTGATCGCTGAAAGTGCCGAGCGCGATGGGCTGCTGCTGGAAAGCGGCGACGTGATTCGTGTGCCGATTCGCGATGGCCTTGTGCTGGTCAATGGCGAGGTGCTTTTCCCTAATGCGGTCACTCTCGATCAGCGCCTTGGAATCGATGACTACATCAAACGGGCAGGTGGGTATACCCAGACGGCCGATTCTGCTCGTGTGCTGATCGCGCGCCGGGATGGAAGTTTTGCCGAGGTCAACGAAGAACGGGGATTCTTTAAAACCAATCGGCACGCACCGGCCGTAGAGGCGGGTGACGAGATTTTAGTACTGCCGAAGATTGAGGTGAAGTCGCGCCAGATCTGGAAGGACATGACGCAGATTATTTATCAGATTGCTGTTAGTGCGCGCGTTGTAATCGGATTATGGTGAACTAATTGCGATATTTAGAAAACAAGATTGGTATTGTTGGGCTCGGATATGTTGGCTTGCCACTCGCAGTTGAATTTGGCAAATTCCGGCCCGTACTCGGCTTTGATATCAATGAAACTCGGATTTCAGAACTTCGCGCCGGTAAAGATAGTACGCTTGAGGTGACCAGCGAGGATTTGGAGGCTGCTCGTCAACTCGAGTACACCAGCGCTTCTGGAAAGCTGGAAGAGTGCGGCATTTTCATCGTAACCGTGCCGACACCGATCGATACAGCCAACCGGCCTGACCTGACGCCGCTGATCAAAGCCAGCGAGATCGTCGGGAAAGCCATTAAACCCGGTGCGATCGTGATTTACGAATCCACCGTTTACCCTGGCTGCACGGAGGAAGTATGTGTGCCAGTGCTCGAAAAAGCCTCCGGACTCACATTCAATAAAGATTTTTTCTGCGGCTACAGCCCTGAGCGCATCAACCCCGGTGACAAGGTCAATACACTGACCACAATCAAGAAAATCACCAGCGGCAGCACACCGGAGGTTGCAGAAGCAGTTGACTACTTGTATCGCAGCATCATCAGGGCAGGCACCTGGAAAGCCAGCAGCCTCAAGGTGGCAGAAGCGGCAAAAGTAATAGAAAACAGCCAGCGTGACCTGAACATCGCCTTCGTCAATGAGTTGTCGGTGATCTTCGATCGCCTAGGGATCGACACCACCGAGGTTCTTGAAGCGGCAGGCAGTAAATGGAACTTCCTCCCGTTTCGTCCGGGCATGGTGGGAGGCCACTGCATTGGCGTTGACCCGTACTACCTCACACACAAGGCGGAAGAGCTTGGCTACCATCCGCAGGTCATTCTTGCTGGACGACGTATCAACGACAACATGGCGCGCTATGTTGCACGCAATGTCATTCGCCTGATGCTGAAAAACGGGATTGATGTTTCACGCAGCACGATCGGCGTCATGGGCATCACCTTCAAGGAAAACTGCCCGGATATCCGGAACAGCAAAATCGCCGACCTTGTTAGGGAATTGCAGAGCTGGGGAGCCAATGTGATCGTCACCGACCCGTGGGCCGACTCTCATGAGGTTCGCCTTGAATACGGAATTAAGCTCGTAAGTATGAATGACATCGCCCGTGTGGACTCGTTGGTGGTGGCGGTTGGACACAACGAGTTTCGCGCTCAATCGCCGAAGCAGTTGCGAGGCTTCTGCCGAACCGACGATCCTGTGCTGGCCGATGTAAAAGCGATCTATGACCGGAAAGACGCTTCCGATTCCGGATTCACGGTCTTCCGTCTTTAACCCCTGCGAAAGATAGATCGATGCTGCATTACTCGCCCATCGTAGACCGCAAGATCAGGATTGCGGTAGTTGGCTGCGGTCGAATTTCAAAGAACCACTTCGGTTCCATACAGAAGCATGGCGGCGATCTGGAGTTGGTCGCCGTCTGCGATGTCGATCCCGCCGCATTGGACGAACACGCCCGGCGGTACAAGGTGCCAGCCTACCAAGACATGGAAGACATGCTGCAGAAAGAGCAGCTTGACGTCGTCGCGCTATGTACCCCAAGCGGCGTTCATCCTGATCAAGCAGTCATGGCAGCGAGATACAACGTCCATGTGATGACTGAAAAACCCATGGCAACGCGCTGGAGTGATGGCATGCGGATGGTGAGGGCGTGCGATGAAGCAGGTGTACGGCTATTCGTCGTCAAGCAAAACCGCCACAACACCACCCTGCAGTTACTCAAGCGTGCCGTGCGCGAGAAGCGCTTCGGGAAGATTCACATGGTGCACCTCAATGTGTTCTGGTCCCGCCCGCAGTCTTACTATGACCAGGGAAACGGCTGGCGCGGCACTTGGGAATTCGATGGCGGCGCCTTCATGAACCAAGCCAGCCACTACGTCGACCTGCTGGACTGGCTGATCGGCCCTGTCGAGAAAGTACAAGCGATGATGAGCACAACCCGTGATATCGAGGTTGAAGACACGGGGGTGCTGAATGTCAAATGGCGAAGCGGTACGTTGGGCTCGATGAGCGTCACGATGCTGACTTACCCGCAGAACCTTGAGGGCAGCATCACCATCCTTGGCGAGAAAGGCACAGTGCGTGTGGGTGGCGTTGCCGTCAACGATATACAGCTTTGGCAGTTTGACGAGGCCAAGGACTATGACCACCAAATCCAAGATGCGAATTACGAAACCACCTCCGTCTATGGGTTCGGGCATCCGCTTTATTACAAGAACGTCGTCGATGTCCTGCGCGGTGACGCAGAGCCCGAAACCGATGGTCGTGAGGGTCTGAAGTCACTCGAGCTGCTAATTGCTGCTTACCTGTCTTCTCGCGACGGGGAAACTATTTCCCTACCTCTGGTGTATTGATGAGCGTAACGATCCACCCCACCGCCATCATAGACGAGGGCGCGCAGATCGGCGAGGGCAGCCGCGTTTGGCATTGGGTACACATTTGTTCGGGCGCGCGCATCGGCACCGGTTGCTCTTTCGGCCAGAATGTCTTCGTCGGCAATGACGTGATCATTGGTAACAACGTCAAGGTGCAAAACAACGTCAGCGTTTTCGACGCCGTCACGCTGGAAGATGACGTGTTCTGCGGCCCCAGCATGGTGTTCACCAATGTCTACAATCCGCGCAGTGCCGTTATCCGCAAGGACGAGTATCGACGCACCCTGATCCGGCGCGGCGCGACGCTCGGGGCGAACTCCACCATCGTCTGCGGTGCGACCGTTGGTGAATACGCCTTTATCGGCGCTGGAGCCGTGGTGAACCAAGATGTCCCGGACTACGCGTTAATGGTGGGGGTGCCGGCGCGCCAAATCGGCTGGATGAGCCAGCACGGCGAGCGCCTGAACCTGCCGCTGAGCGGCGATGCCGAGACGGTCTGCGAGCACTCAGGCAAGCGCTACGAGTTGCGTGAAGGTCACTGCCGCCTCGTGGACTGAAGACAGAACAGGGATCTCATGGAATTCATCGACCTCAAGAGTCAGTATCAGCAGCTCAAACCCCAGATCGACGCGGCGATCCAGCGTGTGCTGAACCATGGTAAGTACATCCTAGGCCCCGAAGTGGCCGAGCTGGAAGAGAAGCTAGTCGCCTACACGGGTTCCAGATACTGCATTACCGTAGCCAACGGCACGGACGCGCTGCAGATCGCGTTAATGGCGCTGGGCGTGGGGCCAGGTGATGAAGTCATCACCCCGGGCTTCACCTACATCGCAACCGCCGAAACCGTGGCCCTGCTACGTGCCAAACTGGTATACGTAGACATTGATGCGCGCACCTATAACCTCGATCCGGGCCTGTTGGAGGCGGCCATCACGCCGCGTACAAAGGCGATCATCCCGGTCAGCCTGTACGGCCAGTGCGCCGATTTCGATGCGATCAACGCCATCGCCGCGCGCCAAGGCATTCCCGTGATTGAGGATGCAGCGCAGAGCTTCGGTGCCAGCTACAAGGGACGCAAGAGCTGCAACCTCACCACCATCGGCTGCGCGAGCTTCTTCCCGAGCAAGCCCCTGGGCTGCTATGGTGATGGCGGCGCAGTCTTCACAAGCAATGAGGAGCTGGCTAAGGTCATACGCCAGCTTGCGCGCCATGGGCAGGACCGCCACTATCACCACATACGCGTCGGCGTTAACAGCCGACTCGATACATTACAGGCTGCCATCCTTTTGGCGAAGCTGGCTGTGTTCGACGAGGAACTGGCGCTTCGTCAGCATGTGGCGGGAGCCTACACCCGGCTTCTCAGTGACGCGGGCATCGGCACCATCCCCTACATCGAGCCACACAATGTCAGCGCTTGGGCGCAGTACACGATCCGTGTGCCGCGGCGTGAGACTGTCCAAGAGCGCATGAGCCAATTAGGCATCCCGACTGCAGTACATTATCCAATCCCGCTCAATAAGCAGCCGGCGGTGGCCGATGCGCAGTCACGACTTGAAGTGGGAGACAGGGTCGCTGCAGAGGTTATGAGTCTGCCGATGGGGCCATACCTCAGTGATAAAAGTCAAAAAAAAGTTATCGCCGCATTGAGCAGTCTGTATTTATAAAGGCGAATGCAGAGATGAATATTCTTAGAGCCTGTTTGAGAACTTCTGAGCGTCTCGATTTTTGTCCTGCGATGCTCACCGTATGCGCTGCAAGGTTGCGCTTCTCGGATCAAAATCGGCCAGCTCGCTACATTTACAAACAGGCTCTTTGCTCAACCAGAAATATTTGATTTGCACATCTGATCCATAAAAATGAAGCTCAATCAAGATGAACTGAACATTTTTCTTCAGCAGCACAAACAATGGCTGCAGACAAATGGAAGACAAGGGAAGCAGCTTCGCCTAGAGGGGGCGGTTCTGGATCAACTTGACCTGAGTTCAGCAGATCTGAGGTACGCAATCCTGAAAGGAGCAAGCCTCATCAGATCATTGCTGAGATCGGCTAATCTGAGCCATGGCGATCTTCGGGACACAAAGCTCAACTACTCGCATTGTGAGAACGCCTCTTTCTGTGATGCATTGATGTCATCCGCGATACTAGAGGGAGCGTTCTTGGGGTCATCAAATTTTAGGCGGGCGGATCTATCCAAGGTAAATCTTCAATATTCCGATTGCCGTGATGCCTTGTTCTCTTCCGCAAGGATAGACAGCGGATTTCTAAATTACGCTAACTTTTCTAAATGCGATTTCGAGAACTGTTTATT
>JACCEC011511933.1_pt1 | contig 11776 bp, 9 predicted proteins | sample 7450121 | NCBI WGS metagenome assembly JACCEC01 (sample SAMN15323455, study PRJNA562643) | freshwater metagenome | isolation source: river surface water | place: USA:Blue River Watershed | collected 2017-08-18 | reverse complement strand
CATCATCGGCAAGATCGGCACCGCCGGCGGCACCGGCTACACCATCGAGTTTGCCGGTTCAGCGATTCGCTCGCTGACGATGGAAGGCCGCATGACGGTCTGCAACATGGCGATCGAAGCCGGTGCGCGCGCCGGCATGGTCGCGGTGGACGACACCACCATCAATTACGTGAAAGGCCGTCCGTTTGCGCCAGTCGGCCCGCACTGGGATCAGGCCGTCGCCTACTGGCGCACACTGCATTCCGACCCCGACGCAACATTCGATGCGGTCGTGATGATCGACGCCGCCGAGATTCTTCCGCAAGTCACCTGGGGCACCTCGCCGGAAATGGTGCTGCCGGTCGATGCGCGCGTGCCCGATCCCGACAAGGAAAAAGATCCGGTCAAGCGCGATGCGATGGAAAAGGCGCTGGTGTACATGAACCTGAAGCCCAACACCGCCATCACCGACATTCGCATCGACAAGGTCTTCATTGGTTCCTGCACCAACTCGCGCATCGAAGATCTGCGCGCGGCGGCGGCAGTCGTGCGCGGCAAGCATCGCGCGTCGAATGTGAAGCTGGCGATGGTGGTGCCGGGCTCGGGCCTCGTGAAAGAGCAGGCCGAGCGCGAAGGGCTGGACAAGATCTTCAGGGAAGCCGGCTTCGAATGGCGCGAGCCGGGCTGCTCGATGTGCCTCGCGATGAATGCCGACCGGCTGGAGCCGGGCGAGCGCTGCGCGTCCACGTCCAACCGTAACTTCGAGGGCCGTCAGGGCGCCGGCGGACGCACGCATCTGGTCAGCCCCGCGATGGCCGCTGCGGCCGGCATCGCCGGTCACTTCGTCGATGTCCGCGCACTCTGACGCACTCACCGAGACACAGGGAGAACCTCATGAAAACAATCACAACCCTGCTGCTGGCCCTGTGCTTTGCTCTGGCCGGATGCAACACCATTCAGGGTATTGGCAAGGATGTTGAAAAACTGGGCGAGAAAGTTCAGGAAGCGGGCAAGAAATAATCATCATGAACAAATTTACTGTACTCGATGGACTGGTCGCGCCGCTGGATCGCGCGAACGTCGATACCGACGCCATCATCCCCAAGCAATTCCTGAAGTCGATCAAGCGCACGGGCTTTGGCCCCAACCTGTTCGATGAATGGCGCTATCTGGATCACGGTGAGCCGGGCATGGACAACAGCAAGCGTCCGCTGAACCCGGATTTCGTGCTGAACCAGCCGCGCTATCAGGGTGCTTCGGTGCTGCTGGCACGCAAGAACTTCGGCTGCGGCTCCTCGCGTGAGCATGCGCCCTGGGCACTGGATCAGTTCGGTTTTCGCGCCGTGATCGCGCCCAGCTTCGCGGACATCTTCTTCAATAACTGCTTCAAGAACGGCCTGCTGCCGGTGCGTCTGACCGAGTCCGAAGTCGATCAGCTGTTCAATGAAGTCAAAGCCTTTCCCGGTTACCGGCTCGTCATCGATCTCGAGAAGCAGACGGTATCGACGGCGAATGGCAGTGCGGTGTTCCACTTCGAGATCGATGGATTCCGCAAACACTGCCTGCTGAACGGGCTCGACGATATCGGCCTCACGCTGCAAAAGGCCGATGCGATCCGCGAGTTCGAAGCACGTCATATCAGCCGCTTCCCGTGGCTGGCGAACACGATCTGAACCCTGACCTCAATCACCATGAAAATTGCAATCCTGCCGGGCGACGGCATCGGCACCGAGATCGTTGAACAGGCCGTCAAGGTCCTCAATGCACTGGGCCAGTCATTCGAGATGGAGACCGCGCCTGTCGGCGGTGCCGGTTATGAAGCCCACGGCCATCCGCTGCCCGAGGGCACGCTGAAGCTGGCCAAGGAAGCGGACGCCATTCTGTTCGGCGCAGTCGGCGACTGGAAATACGACACGCTGGAGCGTTCGCTGCGTCCCGAGCAGGCGATTCTCGGCCTGCGCAAGCACCTGACGCTGTTTGCCAATTTCCGTCCTGCGATCCTGTATCCCGAGCTGGTGGGCGCATCGACGCTCAAGCCCGAGGTGGTATCGGGGCTGGATATCCTGATCGTGCGCGAGCTGAACGGCGATATCTATTTCGGCCAGCCGCGCGGCATGCGCGAAGCACCGGATGGCCCGTTCAAGGGCGCGCGCGAAGGATTTGACACGATGCGCTATTCCGAGCCGGAGATCCGTCGCATTGCGCATGTGGCATTTCAGGCCGCGCGCAAGCGTGGCAAGCGCCTGACCAGCGTGGACAAGGCGAATGTGCTGGAGACATTCCAGTTCTGGAAAGACATCGTCACCGAGGTGCACAAGGAATATCCGGATGTTGAGCTCGACCACATGTATGTCGATAACGCGGCCATGCAGCTGGTGCGCGCACCGAAGAAATTCGATGTGATCGTCACTGGCAACATGTTCGGTGACATCCTGTCGGATGCCGCCGCGATGCTGACCGGCTCCATCGGCATGCTGCCGTCGGCTTCGCTGGATGCGAACAGCAAGGGCCTGTACGAGCCGTCGCATGGCTCAGCGCCTGACATCGCCGGCAAGGGCATCGCGAATCCGCTGGCGACGATTCTGTCGGCCGCAATGATGCTGCGCTTCTCGCTGAATCTGCCGGCGGAAGCGGACCGTATCGAGAGCGCCGTGAAGAAAGTGCTCGCGCAAGGCTTGCGCACGCCGGATATTCACGAGGCGGGAACGACCAAGGTGGGCACGGTCGAGATGGGCGATGCGGTGGTGAAGGCGCTGGCGTAGATTTTTGAAGGCGCTGGCCGGAGCCCAGTGCCTTTGCAACACTCGAAGGAACGAAAGATGAAACTCGTAGGTCTGGTAGGCTGGCGTGGCATGGTCGGCTCGGTGCTGATGCAGCGCATGCAGGAAGAAAATGATTTCGCTCATATCGAGCCCGTGTTTTTCTCCACATCCAATGCGGGCGGCAAGGCGCCGGCGATGGCAAAGAACGAGGCCGCGCTGAAAGATGCGAACGACATCGAGTCGCTGAAGCGTTGCGACATCATCCTGACCTGCCAGGGCGGCGATTACACGAACGAGATCTACCCGAAGCTTCGTGCCGCCGGATGGAATGGCTACTGGATCGATGCCGCGTCCTCGCTGCGCATGAAAGACGATGCGATCATCGTGCTCGATCCGGTCAATCTCGACGTGATCAAGACAGCGCTGTTGAAAGGCGTGAAGAACTACATCGGCGGCAACTGCACCGTATCGTGCATGCTGATGGGCCTGGGGGGCCTGTTCAAGCACGACCTCGTGGACTGGATGACCTCGATGACCTCTCCGGCAGCCTCCGGCGGCGGTGCGCAGCACATGCGCGAACTGCTCACGCAGTTCGGCAGCATCAACGCTGAAGTCAAGGCACTGCTTGACGATCCGGCCTCGGCCATCCTCGAGATCGACCGCAAGGTGCTGGCCAAACAGCACGCACTGACGGCCGACGAAACCAAACAGTTTGGCGTGCCGCTCGGCGGCAACCTGATCCCGTGGATCGACAAAGATCTCGGCAATGGCCAGTCGCGCGAAGAGTGGAAGGGCGGGGCAGAGACCAACAAGATCCTCGGTCGCGGCGACGCCTTCGGCGCCGGTGCGAAACCGGCGATCGCTGTCGATGGCCTGTGCGTGCGGATCGGTGCAATGCGCTGCCACTCGCAGGCGCTGACCATCAAGCTGAAAAAGGACGTGCCGCTTGATGAGATCAATGACATCATCGCCAGCGACAACGAGTGGGTGAAATTCGTGCCGAACACGCGCGAGTCGTCGATGCACGAGCTGACACCGGCGGCGACCACCGGCAAGCTGACGATCCCGGTCGGCCGCGTGCGCAAGATGCAGATGGGTGGCGAGTACATTTCCGCCTTTACCGTCGGTGACCAGCTGCTGTGGGGTGCTGCTGAGCCGCTGCGCCGCATGCTGCGTATCTTGCTGCAGGATTGAACGTGTGCCGGCGCAGGTGTCCGCAGCGTCTGCGTTCACCATTCACTGCGCTGAGTTGTCAACGCACAACCAAACCCGCCTGTTTTTCTTTCGTCGGAAAACAGGCGGGTTTTTTCATGCCCTGAGTGTGTGCTGAGGCTTGCTGCATCCGGGGTCGGGTGATAAGGTCAGCTGTCTCGAAGGTGCGCGGACAGGCAGACAGTCATCCCGGCGGCTTCGTGTCCATGCAGCATTTCCCTACATCACGGCTCATGTCCCTCCCCAAGCATTCCACCCGGTTGACCACGATGCTCCGCCGCATGGCGCTGATGAGCCTGTTGTCGCTACCGCCTGCCATCAGCGTTGCTGTCGCGCTGGGCGAAGTGACCGTTCGTTCTGCATTGGGGCAGCGACTGGAGGCTGAACTCGATATCACCTCGCTGTCGTCCGCCGAGGCTGAATCGCTCGCCGTGCGTCTGGCACCGCCTGAGATGTTTGCCGAGGCCGGGCTGGATTACGGTGCCGTGCAGCGCTCGCTGCGACTCAGTATCGATAAGCGTGGTGATCGCCACCTGATTCGCCTGAGTTCCGAGCTGGCGGTCAATGAGCCTTTCCTGATGTTGCTGATCGAGGTGAGAGCGAATGGCAACCGCACGGTACGCCAGTACGCGCTGCTGCTGGATCCGCCGGCTATCGCTCCCGGTGAGCGAACGGCAGCGGCTGATCGCAACGCCGCTGACGCGTCGAACGTCGAAGCGCCCGTGATTGCAGCGCCCCAGTCGTCGTCGCCGGAGGCGCGCGAGCCCGCCAGACCGAACCGCGCTGCTCCGGGGGGCAATGTCGCCGACCGGACTGCCGCGCCCTCTCAGCCAGACAGGTCGCCCACCCGTGTGGTGCGTCGCGGAGACACGCTGGCCGCCATTGCCCGCGAATCGCTGCCGCCGGGCACCTCACTGGATCAGGCGCTGGTAGCCTATCTTCGGGCCAATCCGACCGCCTTCAATGGCCACAATATCCATCGGATGAAAACCGGCATCGTGCTGCGCGTACCGGACGCCGAGGCGATCGCCGCCGTGCCTGCCGCCGAGGCGCGCCGCGACATCGTGCTGCAGACCCGCGATTTCCATCGCCACCGCGAGTCGCTGGCTCGCTCCGGCTTGCCCGCCGCCGATGCAGCGCCCACGGCACCCGCGGCGACGGCACCCGGCACCCGCAGCCGCAGCGGAACGGTCGGCGTGCAGGAGCGGGGGCAGGGGATTACCCTGGGCGGCCGCGATCAGCTGCGGCTGGATGCGGCGGGAGGCGAGGCGTCGGGGCCCGGTGGTCCGGCCTCGAACGGGGCCGTTGATCGTATCGCGCGGGAGAAGGCGCTCGGTGAAGCGAATTCGCGCATCGCCGAACTGGAAAAAAACATCGCGGACATGCAGCAGCAAATGGCCGTGCGCAATCAAAGCCTGGCGGAAGCACAGCAACGCGCGCAGGTACCGGCAGCGCGTCCGGGTAGCGAAGCGGCGCCTGCGCCGGCTCCCTCAGCTTCACCCTCAGTTTCACCAGCAACAGACGCTGCCGCCTCGGCTGCCACGCCGGCCCAGCCGGCACCTGCGCCAGAGGCAGCCCCGGCGACATCGACCGCACTGACGGCAACCCCTTCAACGCCCGACCCCATCAAACCCGCGCCTGCGAAAGCGCCCGCGCTTGTCGAAGACGATAGCGTGGCCGGCCTGCTCGAGCGCCTTCAGCAGAAGGTACTCAGCGATCCGATATCCGTTCTGGGGCCACTCGGCGCGCTGCTCGCTGGCCTTGTGCTGCTGGGGCTCCGCTCGCGCATGAAAAAGCGCAGTGCGCCGGTCACGAAAACCGAGCCGAATGTGCAGGAGCATTCCGTGTTCGGACAGGCGGGCGGCCGCAGTGTCGACACCAGCGATGCCAGCAACAGCGTATTCCATTCGAATTTCGTTCCTTCCGTCAGCCAGCTTGATGCGAACGAGGTCGATGCGATTGCGGAAGCCGATGTGTACATTGCCTACGGCCGTGATGAGCAGGCCGAGGAGATACTGCTCGATGCGCTCAGGCAGCATCCGGAGCGGCATCCGCTCAGAGTGAAACTGCTCGAGATTTATCTCGCCCGCAAGGATCAGCAGAAATTCGGCGCGGTCGCGGCGGAACTGCGCGTGCTGACCCACGGTCACGGCGCCGAGTGGTCACAGGCCGCGCTGATGGGGCAGCAGCTCGATCCCGGCAACCTGCTGTACGGTGGTGCAGCGCCGTCACCGGTCACGCCGTCATCACCGCCGACCCTCTCATCCGAGCCGGCCGCCTCGACTCTCGCTTCGACGCTTGCTCCGACGCTCACCACTTCCCCGCCTGTCACGACGCTGGCCACCGGGACATTCGCGCCGGTGTCATCGGCACAGACATCGCCGGTACAGACCGGGGATGCCACCGCGAATGCGTCAAAGCGTTCGTTTGCTCCCAGTCGTCCTGCCAACGATGCCGACGAGCTGCCGCCGTCTTCCGCAGACCCGATCTCGGCTTCTGCAGGCATCGGCGCGCTATCGTCACCGCCGGTGTCGTCTGTGAAGCCGCCGATGGGGCTGGTGAGACCTGATGAGTCCCCGCCTGCGTATTCGGCGGTGGAAGATTTTGGCCTCCAGCTCGAGGGGCTGCTTGACGAGCGCCGCAAGGAGGCGGGCAGCAGCCTGTCGCTGGCGCCGATCGATCCGGCGCTGGGTGCGCCCTCAGGTGCACCCTCAGGGGTGCTCTCAGGTTCACAGTCGCCTGACGCGTCGCCCGAGCGTCCTGCCCTCGGCGATTTTCAGCTGTCCGGCATCGGGCCTGAGGTGCCGGTCACTCCCGCCAGCAGCGATGCGCTGGCCCTCAAGACCAAGATCGACCTTGCGCTCGCCTGTCACGAGAGCGGTGACAAGGAAGCCGCGCGCGGGCTGCTGGCCGAGGTCGCCATCGCGCCGCATGCCGAACTGTCCGGCCGCGCGCAGTCTCTGCTTCGTCAACTCGCGTAAAATTCGCGTCTTTGGCAGCACGGGTTCCTGCTGTGCCGGCGCCCCCGGTGCTGCGCATTCCGCTCCGCGAGCGGCTTGCCTTGGCCGTCCTGTCCGCTGTCGGCCCATCGGCTATCACTTTCCCGCCAGAGTCTTCCCTTGAAACGAATCGCCCTCGGTCTCCAGTATGACGGCAGCAGCTGGCAAGGCTGGCAGACCCAGCCTCACGGCCGGACGGTGCAGGATGCGCTGGAAAAAGCGCTGGCCGCGTTTTGCCAGCAGCCGGTGCTCACCACCTGTGCCGGCCGCACCGACGCCGGCGTGCACGCAATCGCACAGGTCGTCCATATCGACACCGACGCCGTGCGCGAGCCCTTTTCCTGGGTCAGAGGCGTAAATGCGTTTCTGCCGCCCTCCGTCGCGGTGCAGTGGGCGACCGAGGTGGAGGGTGGTGACGCCGGTTTTCACGCGCGTTTTTCTGCCACCGCACGCACCTATCACTACCTGATTCACAATCATCCGGTAAGGTCGCCACTCTGGGAGCAGCGCGCCGGCTGGGTATTCCGTCCGCTGGAGGCGGCGGCGATGGAAGCGGCTGCACAGGCGCTGCTGGGTGAGCATGATTTTTCCGCATTTCGCGCGGCCGAGTGTCAGGCCCGATCGCCGGTGCGCCAGATGCACAGCGTGCAGGTACGGCGTGCCGGCGACATGATTGCGGTGAGCCTGCGCGCCAACGCCTTCCTTCATCACATGGTGCGAAATATCGTCGGTTCACTGATCCAGGTGGGCAATGGCAACCGGCCTGCGGGCTGGATCGCGGAACTGCTGGCCGGGCGCGACCGCGAACTCGCCGCGCCGACCTTCAGCCCCGACGGACTGTATCTGGCGAAGGTCGACTACGATGAGCGCTGGTGTCTGCCGGCGACGGAGGCCGATTTACCATTTTTTAAAGATTTTTCGCGATGATGATGAGCCCACGAACCCGGATCAAGCTGTGCGGGCTGACCCGCCCGGAGGATGTGCAGGTGGCGGTAGCCGCCGGTGCGGATGCGATCGGCCTGGTGTTCTATCCGCCGTCGCCGCGTCATGTGTCCGCGGCGCAGGCGGCCCAGCTGCTGTCCGGTCTGCCGCCTTTTGTCAGCAGTGTCGGACTGTTCGTCAACGCCGGTCTGGAAGAGGTCAGGCAGGCACTGACCATTGCCCCTTTGACAATGCTGCAATTCCATGGCGACGAGACCCCGGCGCAGTGCGCTGACATCGCGGCGGCGGTCGGACGTCCCTTCTTGCGTGCGCTCAGGATACGGCCCGAGACGACGCCCGCAGATTTGCTAGAATCGGCACGTCACTACCGTGGCTGCAGCCCGCTGTTCGCCGGGCTGCTGCTCGATACCTGGAGCGAGGCTTACGGTGGCACAGGAAAGGTTTTCGATTGGTCTCTCATTCCCGCAGATATCGCGCATCAGGCCGTTTTGAGTGGTGGCTTGAACGTGCAAAATGTGACTGACGCAGTGCGCCGGATACGCCCGCACGCCGTCGATGTCAGCAGTGGCATCGAGGCCGCCAAGGGTGTGAAGGACGCGGCGCTGATGCACGCATTCGTCAATGCCGTGCGCAGTGCAGACAGCCAGTAAATCATTTCTGAGGAAAGCACCATGGACCACAATCCCGCCCACGTCGGCGCCTACAATTTTCCCGATGCCTCCGGCCACTTCGGCCCCTACGGCGGCAGCTTCGTCTCCGAGACGCTGACCTACGCGCTTGAAGAACTGAAAGCCACCTACGCGCATTATCAGAACGACCCCGAATTCCTGCGTGAATTCCATCACGAGCTGAAATATTTCGTTGGCCGCCCCAGCCCGATTTATCACGCGAAGCGCTGGTCGTCCGAGACCGGCGGCGCGCAGATCTTCTTCAAGCGCGAAGACCTCAACCATACCGGCGCGCACAAGATCAACAACGTGATCGGGCAAGCGCTGGTGGCCAAGCGCATGGGCAAGCCGCGCGTGATCGCCGAGACGGGCGCCGGCCAGCATGGCGTGGCCACGGCCACCATCTGTGCGCGCTTCGGCCTCGAGTGCGTGGTGTACATGGGCAGCGAGGACGTCAAGCGTCAGGTGCAGAATGTCTATCGGATGCAGCTGCTGGGCGCGACGGTCGTTCCGGTCGAGTCCGGTTCCAAGACGCTCAAGGACGCGCTGAATGAAGCGATGCGCGACTGGGTGACGAATGTCGAGAATACCTTCTACATCATCGGCACCGTCGCCGGCCCGCATCCGTACCCGATGATGGTGCGCGATTTCCAGTCAGTGATCGGCAAGGAGTGCATCGAGCAGATGCCCGAACTCACCGGCCGTCAGCCCGACTATGTGCTGGCCTGCATCGGTGGCGGTTCAAACGCGATGGGCATTTTCCATCCGTATATCAACTACCCGGAAGTGAAACTGATCGGCGTCGAGGCGGCCGGCGAGGGCGTCGAGACGGGCAAGCACTCCGCATCGCTGGGTGGCGGCATCCCCGGCGTTTTGCATGGCAACCGCACCTATCTGCTGCAGGATGAGAACGGGCAGATCATGGAGACGCACTCGGTGTCCGCCGGTCTGGATTACCCGGGCGTCGGCCCCGAGCATGCATGGCTGAAGGATTCGCATCGCGCCGATTATGTCAGCGTCACTGATGCCGAGGCGATCAAGGCCTTCCATGATTGCTGCCGTATTGAAGGCATCATCCCCGCGCTGGAGTCCAGTCACGCGATTGCCTACGCAGTGAAGCTGGCAAAGACCCTTCCCAAGGACAAAACGATCCTGGTGAACCTGTCTGGGCGCGGCGACAAGGACATGCATACCGTTCAGGAATACGACAAAGAGCACGCTGCGGCGAAACACTAAGGTCAGATCATCATGTCCAGAATTGATAAAACTTTCGCTGACCTTCAGTCGAAAAAGAAAAAAGCTCTGATCACGTTCATCACGGCCGGTGATCCCGCGCCCGAGCTGACGGTGCCTCTGCTGCATGCGCTGGTCGCGAGTGGCGCCGATATTCTTGAGCTGGGCGTCCCGTTCTCCGACCCGATGGCCGAAGGCCCGGTGATCCAGCGCGCGAATGAGCGCGCACTGAAATTTAACGTCGGCATGCATGATGTGCTCGGCTACGTGCGTGAATTCCGCAAGACCAACCAGCACACACCGGTGGTGCTGATGGGCTATGCGAATCCGATCGAGCGCATGGGTGTCGATCGTTTCGTGAGTGAATCCAAGGCCGCTGGCGCAGACGGCGCAATTGTGGTCGACTATCCGCCGGAAGAGGCATCCGAGTTCGCGCAGAAACTGAAAGCGCAGGACATGGACCTGATCTTCCTGCTCGCGCCCACTTCGACCGAGCAGCGCATCAAACAAGTCGCACAGATCAGCAGCGGCTTCTCGTACTACGTTTCGCTGCGCGGCGTGACCGGTGCCGGACATATCGACACTGCCGAGGTTGCCAGCCGTCTTGCGGCGATTCGCGAGCATGTGAAGCTGCCGATAGGCGTCGGTTTTGGTATCCGCGACGGTGAGACCGCAAAGGCCGTGGCCTCGGTGTCCGATGCGGTTGTGATTGGCAGCCGCATCATTCAGGAGCTGGAGAACACACCGAAGGACAAGGCGGTCGCTGCCGTCAGCGCATTCCTTGCGGAGATACGGTCGGCGATCGACCTTGTCCCCGCAGAGTGAGCTCTTCGGCAGGCCCCGCGACTGGCGGGTAAGCGCCGCTTGCCGCCAGAACTGATTTACTGCTGCAGTACCCGTCATCGATTGCGCGGCAATGAGCCTGTCGACCTCGGCTCCCAGCAGGGTTCTGCCATCAGTCAGCTGGAATCGTTCGATCTGATGTGTCGCGGCGCCGGCCTCGTTGCGCTCATACCAGCCGGCGATGCGCAGTCCGTCGTTCGTGCCGGTGAATGACATGTGCAGATCATTGTCCTGCCGCTCAAACCGCAAGTCGGCCTCGGGATCGGACAGCGCGATCCTGAAAGCGCCGAGTATCGATCCGCTTTGTTCAGTTCCCTTCGAAAGAGGCGCTGCCGTGTTACTTACTTCAGTGGAACGTATGCATGGCTTCGGTGAAATGTCTCGGATTCCCACCGTTTCCACTTTGAAATTGGCTGTCTACGCCAGATCAGGGAGTTTCCACTTGCAGTCTGCTGTGGTTTCGCGTGCAGAGCCCACTTCATCGCGACTCCTCTTGCCCGTTGTTGATGGAGTTCAGGCTGCCTGCATCCGATTTTATTGTTTTATTAATAACTTCCCAGTCTGACAAGGCGGGTGAGCGTGGGTTAAAATCCACGCTTCGTGGCGCCAGGCGCCCCAATGCCAATAAAGAGAGCCCCTGATGAGCTGGCTAGAAAAACTTCTCCCGCCCCGCATTCAGCGCTCCGACGCTGCTACCCGCCGCTCGGTGCCTGAGGGCCTATGGGTCAAGTGCCCCTCTTGCGAGTCCGTGCTCTACCGCACCGACCTCGAATCCAATCAGCAGGTGTGCCCGAAGTGCGATCATCACATGCGCATCCGCGCGCGTGACCGCCTCGATGCGCTGCTCGATCAGGAAGGCCGCTACGAGATCGGACAGGAAGTGCTGCCGGTCGATACGCTGAAGTTCAAGGATTCCAAGAAATACCCGGAGCGCCTGAAGTCTGCGCTGGATGCCACCGGCGAGACCGATGCGCTGATTGTTATGGGTGGCGCGATCATGTCGCTGCCGGTGGTGGTGGCCTGTTTCGAATTCGAGTTCATGGGCGGATCGATGGCCTCGGTCGGCGGCGAGCGCTTTGCGCGCGGTGCCCAGACCGCGCTCGAACAGCAGGTGCCTTTCATCTGCATCACCGCCACT
>JACCEC010906688.1_pt1 | contig 11778 bp, 13 predicted proteins | sample 7450121 | NCBI WGS metagenome assembly JACCEC01 (sample SAMN15323455, study PRJNA562643) | freshwater metagenome | isolation source: river surface water | place: USA:Blue River Watershed | collected 2017-08-18 | reverse complement strand
ATTCTGCTAGTGCTTTTAATTCGCTTAATCTTTCCATTATAAACCTCTTGGGATATTTGCTTATTTTTTTCTTTTACAGCTTAGGTTATTCCTTTTTCCCATGCCTTTTATATGACCATGTGTAAAGCCCATAAAAATTAACACAAATAAATACAATATGGGTGAGTATAGGTGCAATTTGTTTAGTGTGTCCAAAATAAATGAGCCAAAGAGTGTCAGAGGCCATAAATAAGAACCAGCATATAGGATTTTTTCTAATATTAAAAAAAATCCCTGATAAAGAAAAGACAGCTGCTATATAACTTAGAATCATCGTTCTCCCCCTTAACGAATCATCACAGAACAAAGACGCATATTATTTTTTCTTAAATATTTTTCTTCTAACCTCTCATTTTCATAGCAAGATGGGTATAAGTTCCATATGAATTATGATTTATGTGATGCTTTAAATAGAAAACTAGTAAAGTATCATCAATTTTACGATGGCAATTGGACAGGTAAGAGCAATTTAAAAAATCCACAAGAATTTGAAAAATCTTTGGGTGAAATTGACTCTGAATTGTTTTTAGAATATATGATGTTGATAGGTGAAGAAAATAATACTGTTAACATCTATGGACATTGGATATACAGAGATGGTAAACTTTCAGGGTTGGTAGTTGACCATGAAACAATTTCCAAAAGGTTATTATCTGAAGGCGTTGAGCATCGTGGCAGAGGTAGTGCAACAACTGAATTAATGAATGTTGCTGGAGTGATTAAATTGCTTGTAAATCCAGGCAAGGCTATGTATATCGAGTGTTATATGAGACCAACTTTGGATCAATTATTAACACTTAAAGATATAGAAAGGCCAATACTTCAGAACAATGGTATGATCGGTTGGCGCATTTTAGACCGCAGGGGAAAAGGTGTTGTTTATGAAGGTACAGATTTAGAGAAACTTCATAAATTGCCTTGGTCGAAAATTAAGTAAGGATAAGAAAATGTCTAATAAGAATGGCTATGTTTACATTACTGGTGTTGAATTGGATGAGTTGCTAAATCAAGCTAAAACTTCTAAATCCAAGAAGTTTAAGAACATTGTTGCAAATATCATGCAAACAGTTGAGAAGCAGAATGAAATTGATTCTTTGAAGTTTATTTCTGCTGCTGAGACAAAGTTTAGCAAGATTAAGCCTGATGTAAACAATCCTGAAGTTGTTTTGTTTGATGAGGATGCAAACATTTCTTTAATGAAGGATGGTGCATATGTTCAAGCTTGGCTTTGGGTTGACAATTCTGATATCAAGGTAAAGAAGACTACTCGTTCACGAAAGTCTGCTGCTGTGTAGAGGTAATAAATGAGTATTGCTAAATGGTATGCCGTTCATGTTTTTACCCAGCATGAACAAAAAGTGAAGACCTTAGTTGAGAAGCTTGCTAAAAAGCAGAATCTACATGACAAGATACAAGAAGTAATTATTCCTGTAGATAAAGAGATTAAGGTTAAGAATGGCAAGAAAACTGAATTGGAAACAAAAGTATTCCCAGGCTATATTCTTGTTAAAATGGTGATGGATGACAACACTTGGAATCTTGTCAAGCGAACTGAATATGTTACTAATTTTGTATGTGCAAATGGTAAGCCAGTTCCAATTAAAGATTCTGAAGTAAAAAGAATCCTAGAGTCTTTGGATCCTAACCGTGGATTTAAACCTAAGAAAACATGGGCAAAAGACATGGTTATTAGGGTGAATGACGGTCCTTTCATTGATCTAACAGGAAAGATTGATGTTGTAGATGATGAAAAGCAAAGACTAAAGGTCATGATTAATCTATTTGGTAGAGAAACACCAGTAGAATTGACATATGATCAAGTGGAGAAGATCTAATTCAAAACCCCTCTTCGGAGGGGTTTTGTTTATAATAAGCTTATGAAATGGGGATTAATTGGATTAGCGTGGGGAGATGTAATGGCCTCCCTAGAAGTGGCAAAGAAAAAAGGCATAAGGAATATTATTTATGTTGGACCTTATGCTAATATCGCCACCTTTATTGCAGAACAAGATTTTATAGACAAAGTAGAGTTCAAAACATATGAGTTTGAAAAGCGATATGACTTTATGAAATATTTCTGTCGTATGGCTAATCAAGATTATGTCAGTGATCAAATAAATTATATTTATAATTTATTTCAGTTATCATCTATTTGTAAGCTTGAAGAAATAGAATCGTGTCAATGTGATTGGTCTGCTACAGTTGACTCTATAGATATGCCTGATGATTTGAACGTCCCTGAATCATCAAAGCAAGAAGCAATTAATCTTTTGGGTGATGTAAAAGATTTTATTTTAATTCAATCTCAAAGCAATCATTCAAATGCAGAAAATGCTCATTGGCCTTATTGGAATGATTTTATTGACTATGTAATTGAAAACAACCATGGAAAGAGAGTTGTTTTGGTTGGTGAAAATGCAGTAAAGGGAACTAATGACCCAAAGATTTTAGATTTAAGGGGTAAGACAAGTTCCGCTGATGTTGTTTTCTATTTAGCTGAATTGAGTAGTTTGGTTATTACTGTGCCAAATGGTGTTTATCATTGGTGTAATATTAAAGATTTAAATGCAATTAATATAAGTCAGAGATCTTTTCATCAATGTAATCCTTTTTATAGAACAGTTAATTCTTTAAACTGCAAAGATGTATTTTTTATTGATGGATTAGAAAGAGCAATTTATTTATATAATCATCAAGAAAAAACCAGACTTGAAGATATAAAGCCTGGCGAATTCATTCCTAAAAACTCCTATATCAAAAGAAGCGAATTAAAAGAGAGAATTAGCGATACAAAATTAGGGGCTATAGATGAAATATTTAAAATCTATAGAGATGAAAATTGGTGGTTTACTAAAGAGTTTCCAGTTCAATATATTTGGAACGGTCTGAAATACTTACCTAAAACAGAAAAGATTATTTACCCATCTTTAATTATGTTAGATGAAACTGAAGATTTATTACAATTATTTAAAAAGAAGTTTCAGGATCCAAAAAGGGTATTAGGTTTGCCAGAAGATTATATTTTATTTACTAAGTATGCTTTTTTAAATGAAATCAAAGATGTTTTACAATATGAGAAATCTATTTGCTTCATTAATATATTTAAAAAGAATGAAGAAGTAGAAAGCATCTTGGAGAAATACTTTTATTTAGAAGAAGTATCAACACACGAAGTTAAATTGTATAGGAATAAAAAAACCCTCCGTTAGGAGGGTTTTTAATTATAAATATCTTTCAGCTATGGGTAAAATAGTTGAAAACGATATCCCAGTCCCAACCAATTTATCAACTTTAAATCTTACCCAATATCTTTCAGGATCAGAAATCATTGTCATTGGAGGTAAAGTGCCTGCATTTATTTGATTTGTCATGTCAGTTACTGGATCTAATGGAAGAGATAAACCTGTTCCAGTCAATCTGGTTTTTATCCAAAGATTAGACATTGCACCGAGGCCCTTGTTTTCAATGATTCCAGAAAATCTCATTGTGTCTGAACCAATACATGAAGTTTCATCTAAAATAGTCATACCAGTTGATGACCATGTTGAACCATTCCAATATTGAACGGTAAGAGCGGCATTAGTTCCACCTACAGATGATAAATTGAATTCCCAATGATCTAATTTTTTAGTTGAACCTACATATACATAATCAAATGTAGATGCAAAGCCAGCTCTTGTTGCGTTCTCTCCACCTTTGCCAGTAACTACACCTGTGATATCGTAAATGAAACTATTAGTTCCACCTAGACCAACTTGATCTTTGACCATCAAAACTCTATAGGATTTATCAATTTCAACTTGTGTGGAGTCAGCATTTAAATATGTGCTAGGAAGAGCTTTTTTGCCAATTACCTGACAATACATATTAGCATTAGAAATTGCAGCAGATGTATAAACTAAAACATTTAAAAAAGGCCTGCCATAAAGGTTACTTACATAAACACCATCATTACTTACAGAATATGAAACAAAGTAATTAGTTTTTGCTTTGCCAGTTTTATCAGTATCGTCAATATATACCAAATGCTCCAATGCTGTAGTGCTATTTCTAAAGTGAGCTGCGTTATTTAAGATATTTACAGCATCAACAGCCATGTTTGTAGCTGTTGTGTTCCATACATTAATTTGATTTACAGTAGAACTTCCATACCATGGTATAGTAAAATAAAATGTATCTGTTGAACCGATAGCATGCGCATTTACTGTTTGATTCAGCTGTTGATAATATAACCCATTGACTACACTCATATTCAATACTCCATTAATTGAGGCTCTATTAAAATATTTTCTGTTAGAGTCTTTTTTTATCCTTGTAATTGCAGATTGACTCGCAAAGGGTGTAAAATACTAATGGACCTTGTGTTGGCTCATTACCGTCTATCATAAAGGGAAGGGCGCTCTGTTAGTTAATGCAAGGTCAAGATTTTAGAGGAAATTAATGAAAGTACAATATGTATCAATCCGTCCAACAGAATTAGCTGAAGAAAAAGGCTGTTATTCATTTACACCAGAACTTTTAGCTTCTGTTGGTGCAAGATATTCAAGGAACAATGAAGGCTTAGATGCTATTGCTTCTAAAATTGATCCTGAAAACCAAGACAAATCAGTAGATAGTATTTTTAAAATGCTTGATTATGGTCATGCTTCAATTGCTGACATGACTCCGATTGCATTATTTATTGATGATATTACCCTTCATGCTGCATTCTATCTTTGGACAATGTCACCTACTGCTGGTGGACAAGAATGTTCCACTAGATATATTAAGATTGATGAGTCTAGTGCTGCAACTGCTGAAGAGCTTGGCATGCCTCCCCAATATGTTACTGCTTACGATGCTTTTGTCAAATCCTCTTTTGAAAACTATCGTAAGTGTTTAGATGCTTGGACAAATATTGCTAATACAAATCCACAGGTTACAAAAATACCTAAAGAAATGTTAGAAAGCAGTGAGACAAAAGTTAAAAAGCAAGTTGAAAGAATGAAGCGCAATTATGCTTTTGACCGTGCAAGAGTTCATTTACCTGTTACTGCAAAGACTGGTGTGATGATGGTTCAATCTGCAAGAGCATGGGCATATGTTGCTTCTCATTTACGCTCGCACACATTGAAAGAATTGGTTGTTTTAGGTTCAAAAATTGCTGAAGCTCTTGCATTAGGTGCTCCAAGATTGACCAAGCATACCCAACCTACAATGGCGCATGGCAAGTGTATCGATAATGAGTTTGTAATTCTTTTAGGTCAAGCAAGTTTGTATGAGAAGTCAACATCTGATTTCTTATTTTCAAACAATGACTGCCTTGTTCCACAAACTTTCCTCAAAGTTAATGATTTATTTGAGAATGAAGATGATCTTAAGAACTCATTACAATTCCGAGAAAACCGATATTCAATTTTTGGTAACGTAGCCCAAAGAATGTCTGTTACCTTCTCTTGGATGGGAATTAGCTTTGGAGAGATTCGTGACCTTAATCGTCATAGAACAGGCAATAGATATACAAGCATGGTTCCTCTTGGTTTTTATGATGCTGTAGATGAATTAGAGGGAATTAACAATATTTCTTGCGAAGTAATTAGAAATGCAAGTAATGATTGTAAAGAAGACTCTAAATACGCTAGAAGTATTTTGCTTAACAATTGTAGCCGTTATATTTATTTCACTAAGCTTGGCACTCAGTATTACTTTGAACATTCTACACAAGTTGACAAGTTTATTTACGAGATGGAATTACGTACTGGTGTTGGTGCTCATTATAAATATGCCGAACATTGTAGAGAAATGTTAGCTAGATGGTATGAGCAATATCCAGGTACAAAGGGCATGATTTTTGAAGGGTCTGCTGAACCCGAGTAATTATCTAAATATTACTGCCTTAGTTCCGTTTTTATGATGGATGATTTTATATGCATTAGCTGGGTATTTATCCTCAGTTGTTAAATATAAAATCATCCCTTCTTTTGTCAATTCTTTCTTCACTTTATTTAATTCTTCTTCACTCAAATTATCATCAACCAAGTAAAGAGAAACCAAATCATTTCTTAGTTTTAAAGAAGATAAAACAAGCCTGTCAACAATTTCTTGATATTTAGCAATTTTTTTGATCATGCTGGTGTGTATTTTTATATTGTCAATTGATGTCACTTCTTTAATTGACTCTGTAAATGGTACAGTGTCAACTTCTATGCCCATTAAAGCATTTGATATTTCAAGGCCTAAACTTACTTCATCATATTCTTGGTTTTTAGTTTGTTCTTTGATAGTATTTAAAAAATTAAAACCATTTAGTACAATGTACTCTCTTGTAAATCCAGTCAAATCACCAATACTATGAAAATCAAGATTAACATTTAAGTGTTCAATGACTTTTTTAATTTCTTCTTCACCAGAAAAATTATTGTCTTTTAAATATAAGATGTTTTGATATTTGGGGCTTGAATACATTAATGCTCCTCTCAAACTTATCTCAAGCTTATCGGCTTTCCTGGATATATTATTTAAGTTAAGAAAAATATCATTATGCTTCTTCCAATTTATCTTGTTGACATCCATCCTTTCCTCAGTTAAAATGAAGCATCTAGTCAAGTAAGTAAGATGTGAAGACCAAGCAGCGTATTCCAATGCCTGATAGTTTGAGTCACAGATGAACACTAATAAACTTTGAACCATATTTGTTTTATAGGGTTTTTGCTTTTTTGCATCTACCTTGATACAATACCTTAACAAACGCAGGAGATTGAAATGTCCGACAGCCACCGCCCAGGAACCTTTGACGCTATTGTAGGTCAAGAAGAGACCAAGCGTCTTTTAACTTTAAAAATCAAGGCCTTTAAAAAGACCAATTCTAGTGTTGGTCACCTTTTGTTTTTAGGCCCTCCAGGTACTGGTAAAACCACTCTTTCCAATGTTGTAGCCACCGAAATGGGAGTTACATTCCATTCAATTATGGGCAACAAGCTTAAGAATTGGACTGATATCTACAACCTTATTAAGAATGTGCAAGAGAATGATGTCGTCTTTATTGACGAGATTCACTGCTTGACTGAGAAGAACCAAGAGTATTTGTATGGAATTATGGAAGACTTTACATATACAATTGAAAACAAGACACTGGCCCGTCCTCAGCTCATGAAGTGCCCAAGGTTTACATTGATTGGTGCAACTACTCATACCGGTGCACTCAATGGTCCATTTTTGAGCAGATTCCATCATATTGTGAACTTAGTGCCTTACACTGATGCACAATTGAGCGAACTTGTAATCAAGTCTTGTTATCGTCAACATCAGCTTGAATTACCTGTTCAAATAGCCAACACAATTGCAAAGCTTTCGCACAAGACACCTCGCTTGGCAAATATGATTTTGTCTAACCTTATCGAAGTAGGGCATGGCACTTATTCTGAAAAACTCAGATCAAGCCACTTGGATAAAACGCTTCTTGAAGAAACTCTTAAAATGATGGGAGTTGACCCTCTTATCGGATTGAATAGAGCACAGCGTTTATATTTAAAGAACTTGCTGAAAGAATGCACTCCACATAGTTATGATGGAGAGACAATGCCACCAAATTGCAAGTGTTTAGGTATCAAGCCATTGGCAAACATGTGTAAAGAGCAACAAAACACCATTGAGAACTTTATTGAGCCTCCTCTTTTACAGGAAATCGAGTATGTTGTTCCTTTCAAAAATACTGTCCAAAAGGGCGCTTTGGTCAAAATCACTAAGTTTGGCCGTACACCTTTGCAATCTGCATGGATGTACATGAAGACAATGGAAAACTTCCAAAAGAAGCTCAATTGGTTCGAAACTGAAGACTTTACTATTTAGTAAGTGTATAAAAGAAAGTGGACGTTCGTTCACTTTCTTTTTCTCTATATTATTAAGGAAATTATATGCCAGCAAAACAATTAGTTTTTAATGAAGAAGCCCGTAGAGCTATGGAACGAGGGCTTAATGTTGTTGCAGATTCTGTGTCTGTTACTTTGGGACCTAAAGGTAGAAATGTAGTTATTCAAACTCCTTCAGGCCCAATCATCACAAAAGATGGTGTCACTGTTGCCAAGGCAGTTGAGCTTGAGTGCCCATATGAAAACTTAGGTGCACAATTGTGTATTCAAGTATCCAGCAAGACGAATGAGAATGCTGGAGATGGCACAACCACTGCTACCGTTCTTTCTAGAGCTTTTGTAAGAGAAGGATTAAAGATTGTTTCTGCTGGTGGAAATCCTATTAGCATTAAGCGTGGAATTGATAAAGCAGTGGATGTTTTGGTTGAAGCTATTGCAGAATTAGCAAAACCAATTGAAAACAAAGAACAGATTCAATTTGTTGCCACTATTTCAGGTAATGAACCAGAAGTAGGAAAGATTGTTGCTGATGCTATGGAAGCTGTAGGCAAGGATGGTGTTATTACAATTGAAGAATCTCGTGGACGTGATACATATCTTACGATGGTTGAAGGTATGCAATTTGACAAGGGATTCATGTCTCCTTTCTTTGTCACCAATCCTGAAAGAATGGAATGCAGACATAACAATGTTTCTTTGCTTTTAATTGATAGTAAAGTCTATGATGCAAAGGCACTGTTCTCATTCATCCAAAAGTTTGATACCAGCATGAAGAATCCATTGTTGATTATTGCTGATTCAATTGATGGTGAAGCATTGCAATTAATGGTACGAAATGTTTATCAAGGTAGAAAGCCATGGGTCGCTGTTAAGACTCCAGGTTTTGCTAATCAAAAGAAAGATTATTTATTTGATTTAGCAGCTTTGACTGGTGGCACTGTAATCACTCAAGACATGGGGCTTACACTTGAAGAAGCGCCGTTAAGTGTTCTTGGCACTGCTAAGTCTGTGATTGTAACTAAGGAAACAACAACCATTATTGAAGGCGAAGGCACTCAAGAGGGTATTGAAGATAGGATTGCTCAAATCAAAGTTCTTTTGGCTCAAGCAGAGAGCGATTATGAAGCAAAGATCCTTACTGAAAGAATTGCCAAGCTTTCTGGTGGTGTTGCAGTAATCAAGGTTGGAGCTTCTACTGAGGCTGAAATGATTGAAAAGAAGTATCGATATGAAGATGCTTTGGCTGCTACTCGTGCTGCTGTTGAAGAAGGTATTGTGCCTGGTGGTGGAGTAACTTTACTTAGGCTATCAAAAAAATTAAAATTGAAGCTAACCGATCCTGATGAGCAATTTGGCGTTGATATTGTCAAGAGGGCATTAGAGGAGCCGATCCGACAGATTTCTTACAACGCAGGTCTTTCTCCAGATGTAATTGTTAATGATGTATTGAAAGCAAAAGAAGGTCGAGGTTTAGATGCTCGTACTGGAAAGCTTGTAAATATGATCGAATCTGGAATTATAGATCCAGCCAAAGTAACCAGAAATGCGCTACAAAATGCTGCCTCAATTGCTGGACTATTGCTCACCACTGAAACTCTTATTGTAGATAAACCAGTGACAGGAGAAAAGGTTCTTGTTAGTGAAGGTATGATGTAATTTCCCTTTTAATAAACCCTGAAAGTATTTACTTTCAGGGTTTATTTTGTTTATAATACAAGTAAACAATTAAGGGGAAAATAGGATGGAAGAGGGCGAAGTGGATCCAGGTTTAAGAAAGAAATTGTTATCGGCTGGACTGATTATTATAACTCTAGCTACTGTTGCTGTTCAGATGTTTTTATTAAAGAAAACTGACAAGAAAAACACAATAAAAACAACAGAAGCAGTTATGGTCGATCCGAATAATTAGGTGAATTATGTTAGATTTTTTATATCATTACAAGATGACAGTTACCAAAATAGTGGATGGCGATACTGTTTATGGAGATGTAGATTTAGGTTTCAATATTGGTTTCAAAAAGATGGAGTTCCGTTTGTCTGGAATCAATACACCAGAAACAAAAGGTGCTACTAGAGAAGCTGGTTTGACATCTAAAAAGTTTGTCGAAGATACAATTGGTGGCAAAGAAGTAATAATTGTTACTAAGAAAGATGGCAAGGAAAAATATGGACGTTATCTTGCTGAGGTATTTTTTTTAGTAGGTGCTGAATGGATTAGTTTAAATAAAACTTTAATTGATAAGGGCTTGGCTGTAGAATTCATGGTATAGTGGGTACATGGCATTTTACAGGCGATTATTCATTGATTTTGATTCATTTTATGCGAGTGTAGAACAACAAGACAATGAAGAATATCGTGGTAAACCTGTAATTGTAGTTCCTGTTGTTTCTGATTATACTTGTGCTATTGCTGCATCATATCAAGCTAAAAGACTTGGGGTTAAAACTGGGACTCGTGTAAAAACGGCGAAAGAAAAAATCCCAGGTCTTTTTGTTTGTGAAGCTAGACCAAAAAGATATGTGGAAGTGCATAATCAGATTGTTGAAGTGTTAAGCAAGCATTTTAAAAAGATACAAGTATTATCAGTTGACGAAATGGCTTGCGAAATTGAAGAAGATGATGATTTTGATTGTGAGATGATTGCAGCACATTTAAAATTAGATTTGATGGATGCTTTGGGAGAACACATCACTTGCTCTATTGGTGTAGCAAGGAATGTGTTTTTATCTAAAGTTGCTGCTGACATGAACAAGCCCAATGGTTTTACAGCATTAGGTGAAGATGCAGAAGATAAATTAAAAACTTTAGAATTAACAGATTTGCCTGGTATTGCTGAGAGAATGGAAACTAGGTTAAACAAATCTAGAATTAAAACTATTGAAGATTTATTTTCTATTGATGAACTAAAATTAAAGAAGGCCTGGGGAAGTGTCATAGGTGCTCGTTGGTGGCATATGATTCGTGGGTCTTTACAATGCGACTATGGTTTGTCCAATAATGAAATACCTAAGTCTTTTGGACACACACATGTATTGCCACCAAGTAAAAGAGATGATGCTGGTTCTTTTGAAGTTTTTGAGTCATTGTTATTCAAAGGGCTAGAAAGATTAAATAAGAACAGAATTGGGGCTAAAAGAGTGTCAATTTATCTCTCTTGGCGGAATACAGAAACCAAGAGAAGGGGAACATATAAGAAAACATCCCCTATTGCTTTAGCCTCTTCTGATTATAAATATTGGACCGTTATTGCAAGAAAACTTTGGAGCAATCTTCCACCATTAGATCTCAAAGCAATTCCGTTGATTGTTGGAATTAGATTTACAAGAACAATCAAACATGAAGATATAAACTTGCAATTGTTCGACTTAAACTTTGAACCTGATTTTGATTTAAAAGAAGTTTATGAAGTTCCTGATCGTATTTCATTTGGAGATCCTGGAAGGCTTTTTGAGGAAAATGAGGTATAAGGCTAACTATGAAATTGTCAATTGAAATAGATAACATCACTGAAGCGCAAGCATTAGCAATCGAAGATATTTTAGCTACATGGTTATTTTTGAAAGAAAAGAAAATGAGTATGTGGACTGCTATTTTTGCTGATGGAACCAATGACTTTCAACCAAATATCACTGTAAATGGTGAAGAAGCTAAAAAATACATGGGTGATATTGGATGGAGAGTGGGGAAGATTGGTTTTAAGCAAGATGACACATATTTGGATGATGAAATGTATTTGATGGACTATGAAAGAATCCAAAAGATTCTTGATGAACCCTCTGAGGATTAATTATTGGAAATTATTGAATATCCTGAAGCTGTTAAGGTCTATCTTAATAGAAAAAAAATCAGCATGCCTTTTGATAGTGTTTCAGCATCTTTAACTCATCAGGT
>JACCEC011869057.1_pt1 | contig 11779 bp, 10 predicted proteins | sample 7450121 | NCBI WGS metagenome assembly JACCEC01 (sample SAMN15323455, study PRJNA562643) | freshwater metagenome | isolation source: river surface water | place: USA:Blue River Watershed | collected 2017-08-18 | reverse complement strand
GTAGTTGCGCAGGCCGCGCGGGTCGTCGTAGAAGATGTGCTGCAACTGCGGGCACTGGGGCTGGATCTCCAGCATCTTGTCGACCTGTTCCTGGTCTTCCACCACCGCAAAGCGCACCTCCGCGTTGTTGATCGGGAAGATGCATTCGGCGGCGACGGCATCCTGGTACAGCGGCACCGGAATCGCGCCCAACGACTGGGCGGCCAGCATGGTGGCATAGAGGCGTGGACGGTTGGCCCCCACCACGACCAGGTGTTCACCCCGGTGCAAACCCGCCTGATGCAGGCCACAGGCCAGGTGCTCGACCTCTTGCAGCAACTCGCTCCAGGTGGTGGTCTGCCAGATGCCGTATTCTTTTTCACGCAAGGCGGCCGCCGTCGGGCGCAGACGGGCGTGATTGAGTAGCAATTGGGGAAACGTGATGTGCATGTCGTATCCTTGTTTGCCTGGAGACCAGTGGGACTTGGGCTGTCACCAAGCGGACTGTTTTCAGGCTTGGTGAGGATCGTAGAATCAGCTTTGACGCTAATTTGTCTTTATGACGACATTTTCGGGAATACCCCTAGGTGACCTGACACATGTCTGACAAATCCATCCCATGGCCTCCGACCTCACACTCCACCAGCGGCGCCGCGCCCCCACCCCCGACGAACTGGCCGGGATTCCCTGGCTGGGACACCTGACGGTCAGTGAGCGCGCCGAGGTCCAGGGAGCCATTACCGTGAGCGACGCCCTGCCCGGCGACCATGTGTGCCGGGTCGGCCGTGCCGCCACGTATTGGTTTGGTGTGGTGGAGGGTCTGCTCAAGATGAGCACCGACAACGAGCAGGGCAACAGCATGACCTTCACCGGCGTGCCGGCAGGCGGCTGGTTCGGGGAGGGCACTGCCATCAAGCGGGAGTCCTACCGCTACAACATCCAGGCGCTTCGGGCCAGCGTGGTCGCGGGCCTGCCGGTGCATCACTTTCACTGGCTGCTGGACCACTCGATCGGCTTCAACCGGTTCGTAATGAACCAGCTCAACGAACGCCTGGGGCAGTTCATCGCCGCCCGGGAAATCGACCGACTCAACAACCCGGACATCCGGGTCGCTCGCAGCCTGGCCACCTTGTTCAATCCGGTCCTCTACCCCGGCGTCGGTGAGGTCTTGCGCATCACGCAGCAGGAGCTGGCTTACCTGGTGGGGCTGTCGCGCCAGCGGGTGAACATGGCCCTCAACAACCTGCAAGCCGAACAACTGATCCGCACCGAGTACGGCGGTCTGCGAGTACTGGATCTGACACGCCTGCGCCGCTTTGGCTTGCCCAACGCGTAAAGTCCAGGCCATGTCATCACACTCGACCACTCCCGCAACGCCCCAACCCCCGGGTCTAGTGCGACTGAACAAGCGCATGGCAGAACTCGGCCTGTGCTCGCGCCGCGAGGCTGACGACTGGATCGAGCGCGGATGGGTCCGGGTCGACGGTGCACCGGCATCGATGGGGCAGCAGGTGTCGCCGCAAGCCCGCATCACGGTCGAGCGTCAGGCGCGCGACCAGCAAGCCGAACGCGTCACCATCTTGCTGCACAAGCCCGTGGGTTATGTGAGCGGACAAGCCGAGGACGGTCATCCCCCCGCCGTCACGCTGGTGCAGGGACGCAACCACTGGCGCGGGGATGGCAGCCGGCGACGCTTTCAACCCTCCCAGTTGCGCGGGCTCGCCCCAGCTGGGCGACTGGACATCGACTCGGTCGGTTTGCTGATCCTCACGCAAGACGGTCGAATTGCCCGGCAACTCATTGGCGAGGACAGCGACGTCGAAAAGGAATACCTGGTGCGCGTGGCCTATGGCGACACGCGCGAGCAAGTCCAGTCCGTCGTTCCGCGCGAGGCCCTGGCCCGGCTTCGCCATGGCTTGTCCCTGGACGGGCAGGCCTTGAAGCCGGCCCAGGTGGACTGGCAAAACCCCGAGCAACTGCGCTTTGTGCTCAAGGAGGGCCGCAAGCGGCAGATCCGGCGCATGTGCGAATTGGTCGGCCTGCAGGTGGTGGGGCTCAAGCGCATCCGGATCGGGCGCGTGATGCTGGGCCATCTGCCCGTGGGCCAGTGGCGTTACCTGGGGCCCGACGAAGGCTTTTGACGGGCCGCGCCAACGGCCCTGGAGGGCTTGCGGACAGGGGGCGTGCACCACGGATCGACTTGAAATTTTGATCAGCGTCTCCAGATAGCCCATTCCCGCCCGCTGACGTTCCCGGTCGCGGTTCATCCTCTGCTGTTTCTTCATGACTGACACCATGTCCAAACAAACCCATTCCTTCCAGGCCGAAGTCGCCCAACTGCTGCACCTGGTCACCCACTCCCTCTACTCCAACCAGGAGATCTTCCTGCGTGAACTGGTCTCCAACGCCTCGGACGCCTGCGACAAGCTGCGCTACGAAGCCCTGGACAACAATGCCTTGTACGAGAACGCGCCCAGCCTGGAGATCCGGGTCGCCTACGACAAGACCGCACGCACGATCACGATCACCGACAACGGCATCGGCATGAGCCGGCAAGAAGCGATCGACCACCTGGGCACGATCGCCAAAAGCGGCACGCGGGATTTCATGTCGCGCCTGAGCCAGGACAACAAGACCGACGCCAAGGAGCAGGGCTCGTTGATCGGCCAGTTCGGCGTCGGCTTTTATTCCGGCTATATCGTGGCCGACCAGATCACGGTGGAATCCCGTCGTGCGGGGCTGTCGGCCGAAGAAGGAGTTCGCTGGCGCAGTGGCGGTACCGGCGAGTTCGAGGTGGACACCATCACCCGCGCCGAGCGAGGCACCAGCGTCATCCTGCACTTGCGTGCGGAGGCGGACGAATACCTCAACACCTGGAAACTCAAGTCCATCATCGCCAAATACTCGGATCACATTTCGCTGCCCATCCTGATGCGCAAGGAAGAGTGGAAGGAGGGCGAGGACAACCAGCCGGGCGAGATGGTGCTCACCGATGAGTGGGAAACCGTCAACAAGGCCAACGCTTTGTGGACGCGCGCCAAGAAGGACGTCAGCGACGAGCAATACGCGGATTTCTACAAGGCCATCAGCCACGACATGGAAGATCCGCTGGCCTGGAGCCACAACCGTGTGGAAGGCAGCACCGAATACACCCAGCTGCTCTACCTCCCGGGCAAGGCCCCCTTTGACCTGTGGAACCGAGACAAGCGCGGCGGCCTGAAGCTGTATGTCAAACGCGTCTTCATCATGGACGATGCGGAAGCCTTGCTACCGGTGTACCTGCGCTTTGTGAAAGGTGTGGTCGATTCCGCCGACTTGCCGCTCAACGTCAGTCGCGAGTTGTTGCAGGAAAGCCGCGATGTGCGCGCCATCCGCGAGGGCAACACCCGACGCGTGCTCTCCATGCTGGAAGATTTGGCTCGCCGCGACCAACCCGCCGCCGATGCCAGCGACGAGGACAAAGCCGATGCTGGCAAGTACTCGCGCTTCTATGCCGAATTCGGTGCCGTGCTGAAAGAGGGTCTGGGCGAGGACTTCGCCAACCGCGACAAGCTGGCCAAGTTGCTGCGCTTTGCCAGTTCCACCACCGACACCGTGACCGTGTCGTTTGCCGATTACAAGGCTCGCATGAAAGAAGGCCAGGAGGCCATCTACTACATCACCGCCGACACGGCAGCGGCCGCGCGCAACAGCCCGCAGCTGGAGGTGTTCCGCAAGAAGGGCATCGAGGTGCTCTTGATGACCGATCGCGTGGACGAGTGGGCACTGGGTTTTCTCACCGAGTTCGAGGGCACGCCGCTGCAAAGCGTGGCCAAGGGTGCCGTCGATCTGGGCCAACTGCAAGACGAGGCGGAGAAGAAGGCTGCTGAAACCGCCGCCGAGCACTTCAAGCCAACACTGGCCAAGCTGAAGGAAGCCTTGAAAGAGGTGGCCGAGGATGTCCGCGTGACGACCCGCCTGGTGGATTCACCCGCCTGCCTGGTGGTGCAAGACCAGGCCATGTCCCTGCAACTCTCCCGCATGCTCAAGCAGGCCGGTCAGCCCGCCCCCAGCGTCAAGCCGATTCTCGAGGTCAACCCCGAGCATCGACTGGTGAAGCGTCTGGCCGATGACGGGTCAGCGGTGCATTTCAACGACCTGGCTCATATCCTGTTTGATCAGGCCTTGCTGGCCGAAGGCGGCATGCCCGACGATCCGGCGAGCTATGTGCGCCGTGTCAACGCCTTGCTGGCCGGCTGATCATGCGCATCAACACAACGGGCCCTGACGGGCCCGTTGTCGTTCAGCGCCGTCTCGCCCAGGTTTCACACAAACCCGCCCTCACGTCGCAGGGCAGCCGCATCGGCACCCGCCAAGGTGGCCATCAACTCGCGTGCCAGTGCCGGCTCCGAAGCGCGCGCGCACATGGCCGCGGTGTAGACCGTGGACAAGCCCAGACTCTCCGGCAGCACATCCAGCAAGGACACGCCCGCCGTGTACAGGATCTCGGTGACTTGCGTGCAGCCCACCGCACCGACCCGTGCCTCGTCTGCCATCGCGCGCATGGCGGTGGCCCCATTGGGATACGGATGCAGACGATCTGCCAGGACGTCGCGCAGACCCAACTGCTCCAGCACCTTCACGAAGTGAATGCCCGCCGTGGCTTTTTGCGGATCGGGGAAATACACCGCCGTGGCCTGCGACAGCAGCGCGTGCAATTGCTCTGGAGTTTGCAACAGCGGACGCGGCGCGCCCGGCAACACCGCCACGCCCGTCTTGACCACACCGATGGGATGGGCCGAGCCGGCCACCAGATGACCCTGTTGCATGAGTTGATCGATCAGGGTCTGACTCAGGATCATCAGATCGCTGGGCTCACCCGCCAGCAAGCGGTCCCGCATCAGCCCGACGGCACCAAATTCACCCTGGATTGAACATCCATGGGCTTGCTCGAAGCCCGCCTTCAGCGCCCCCACCAGGCCTTGCGCGGCACCGCCGCTCATCAAACGCAGTTGTTTCATCTTGTTGAACCGTCAAGCCCTCAATCCATCCGAATACCGGCTGACTTGATCACCGTCGCCCATTTGGCGATGTCCTCTTGCAGGTATTTCTCGAAAGCCGCCGGCGTCATCACCAGCGGCGTGGCCCCCTGGCGGCTCCACTGCTGCTTCAGCTCGGGTTGGCGCAAGGCCGCATTCAGAGTCTCGTTGAGTTTGTCAATCACTGCCTTGGGCGTGCCCTTGGGCGCCATCAGTCCCAGCCAGATCGTGGCCTCGTAACCCGGCACGCCGGACTCGCTGACCGTGGGCACATCGGGCAGCACCTCCGAGCGTTGGCGTCCGGTGGTGGCAATGGCGCGCACCTTGCCCGAACGCACGTGCTCGGTCATGGTGGTGACGGCATCGAACATCATGTCGACCTGTCCGCCCAGCACATCGGTGCGGGCGCCGGAGCTACCGCGGTACGGGATGTGCACCAGGAACACCTTGGCCTGATGCTTGAACAACTCACCCGCCATGTGATAGGGCGTGCCTGGGCCCGAGGAAGCGTAATTCAAACGGCCGGGCTGTGCGCGTGCACGCTCGACCAGATCCTTCACCGACTGGATGCCCGTACCGGGATGGGCCACCAGCAACAGGTCGGAGTAATTGACGGGGGCGATGCCGACAAAGTCACGCATGAGGGCGTAGGGCTTATTGGGAATCAGCGACTCGTTGACCGTGTGCGTGTTGGACATCATGAGCAGCGTGTAGCCATCCGGTGCGGCTTTGGCCGCCAGGTCGGTTCCGATCACCGAGCCCGCACCGGGCCGGTTGTCCACCACGAATGACTGCCCCAGGGCGTCCTGCAGTTTTTGTGCCGCGAAGCGGGCATAGTTGTCCGCCGGACCCCCGGTGGCAAACGGCACGATGATCTTCACCGGCCGATTCGGGTAGGACTGCGCGAGTGCTTGCGTACACCACAAGAGAGCGGCACAACAGCCGCCCAGGATCTGGAAGATTCGCATCATGTGTCGGCCTTTGTTCATCATTGCACCTTGCCCATGCGTTTCACCACGTCCACCATGGCACGGGCGTCTTGCTGGACATATTTTTCAAAGTCCGGCGAGTCCTGGTACAGCAAGGGGCTGCCGGCGTTTTGAATCACCTCGCGCACGCGTGCATCCTGCGCCGCCATGCGACTGGCCGCACGCAAACGCTGTGCCACGGCCTCGGGCGTGGCCGCCGGCACGAACAGGCCCGACCACTGGGCATACTCGGCCGCCAAACCCTGATCACGCAAGGCCGGCACACCGGGCAAAGACTCCAGACGCCCCTGGCCCCAATGGGCCAACGCACGCAGCTTGCCCGCACGGATGTGCTGCAACACCGTGGCAGGGCCGGACGACACGGCATCGATCTGCCCGCCCAACAAGGCCACCACCGCCGGCGCAGCGCCAGTGAAGGGCACATGCGTCATGCGAATGCCGGCCGATTGAGTCAGGATTTCCATCGGCACATGGATGGTGCCGTAATTGCCCGAGGAACCGTAGGTCAGCACGCCCGGTCGCTTGCGCGCATCCTCGACGAATTCTTGCACGGTGCGCCAGGGCGACTCCGCGCGCACGACCAGCACGGTCGGATCTGCCGTGAAGCGTGCCAGCGGCCGCAGGTCCGGGATGGCATACATCGGGGGCCGCCCCAACAAGGCGTCAGCCTCGGGGATGACCGTGAAGGACGACAAGGCGAGCAGCACGGTGTAACCATCGGGCTTGGCCTTGGCCGCCGCGCTCATGCCGATGCCGCCTCCCGCGCCGGCACGGTTTTCGATCACCACCGGTTGCCCCAGATCTCGCGACATCGCCTCGGCGACAGGTCGAGCCACGATGTCAGCCAACCCGCCAGGCGGAAAGGGCACGATCATGGTGATCGCGCGTGTGGGGTACGAGGCCCCTTGGGCCCAGGCGTTTGGCGCGGCCCCCCAGGCCAGCGATGCACAGCCCGCAGCCCACCCCAATGCTTGTCGTCTTTTCATGATGTCTCCCGATGCCCCCGCCAAGATCATCGAGTGCGGGGTGAAGTCGGCAAACTCTAGCACCCCGCCAATATCCGAGGATTTCCACTGCCTATGCCAGGCAGTCCACAATCGCGCCCTGGTTCCCTCACTGTCATCACGGTTTGCGCCGTACACACACCACCATGAAAATTGCCGCTTTCACGCACCAAGGACAACCCCATGTGGGCCATGTCTCCGCCGACCTGCAATCCGTGACGCCATGGGATCTCCCGCTCGCCGAACGTGAGCTGGGAGCCCAAAGCATCATCGAGCGGCAAGTGCGGGGCGACGCGTTGCCCGCCACATTGCCGGCTCTGGCCGTGTCGCAGGTGCAGTTGCGCGCGCCCCTGCCCCGCCCGCGCCGCAACGTCTTTTGTGTCGGCAAGAACTACTATGCCCACGCCAAGGAGTTCGCCAGCAGCGGTTTTGACAGCAGCGCCAAGGCCGGCGGGGATATTCCCTCCGTGCCGATCATCTTCAGCAAGGTGCCCGAGTCGGTGATCGCCACCGAGGAGGCCATTCGCATGCCGGGTGCCGAGGTGTCGGTCGCCATCGACTACGAGGCCGAGCTGGGTGTGATCATCGGCCGAGGCGGCAAGGGCATCCGCGCCGCCGATGCCTTGCAACACGTGTGGGGCTACACCATCATCAACGACGTGACCTCGCGTGACTGGCAGAACCGTCACCTGCAATGGCACATGGGCAAATCGTTCGACACCTTCTGCCCGATGGGCCCGTGGCTGGTCACAGCCGATGAGTGCGACGGCACCAACACGCAGGTGCGTTGCTGGGTCAATGGCGAAGAACGGCAAAACGCCAGCACGCGTGACCTGATTTTCGACATCCCGACCTTGATCGAAACCCTGAGCGCGGGCATCACGCTCTACCCCGGTGACGTGATCGCCACCGGCACACCGGTGGGCGTGGGCATCGGGTTCAAGCCGCCGCGCTATTTGCAAGCAGGCGACCGCGTACGCATCGACATCGACGGCATCGGCAGTCTCGAGAACCCCGTGGTCTGATTCAGCACTCGCTCACAGCATGAGCGGGTCTTCCTGCATGGCCTCGATCTGGTCATGCAGGATGCGCACTTGCTCCTGCCAGTAGGCCGGCGTCCCAAACCAGCCGAAGTGTTCGGCGAAGGCCGGGTCGTCCTTGCGCTGGGCCAGCCAGGCGCTGTAGTGAATCAGGCGCAAGGTGCGCAGCGGCTCCACCAGCAGCAATTCACGGGAGTCGAACGGGCGCATCGAGGTGTATCCGTCCAGCAAGGCGGACCATTGCAAGGTGCGCTCGCGTCGATCTCCACTGGGCAACATCCACAGGTCCTGCACCGCCGGGCCCATTCGCGCGTCATCCAGATCCACAAAATGCGGTCCGCCCTGGGGCATCTCGACGGGAGTCCACAAGATATTGCCCGGGTGTGCATCACCGTGCAACCGCAGCACCTGATACGGCTCTCGCAGGGCTTGCTCCACCAGGCCGAGCGCCGACTCGACGGCGCGTTGCCAGGCGCTGCGGATCTCGGCGGGAACATGGTGTTGCAACAGCAACGTCATCGGCTCGAGCCCATGGGACTGCAAGGTCAAGGCCGGGCGGTGATCAAAGGGGCGTCGTTCGCCCACCTGATGGATGCGGGCCAGAAAACGACCGATCCACTCCAGCACCTCCGGATCATCAAGCTCGGGACGACGCCCTCCGCGACGCGGACACACACTGAACGCATAGTGCGTGCGGGTGCCATCCTCGGCCTGCACATTCAACGGGTGCAAGGTGTCGCCCTGCAACATCAGCGGGGACACCACCGGAATGTCCTCGGCAGACAGCTCGACACTGAAGGCGTGCTCTTCTCGAATTTGCGCGTCGCTCCAGCGCCCAGGCCGATAAAACTTGGCCACGACGGGTGCCCCCTCCTCCAGCATGGCCTGGTAGACGCGGTTCTCATAGGAGTTCAAGCCGATGAGACGACCATCCACCGGCAAGCCCACACCGCTGAGGGCGTCAAGCACCACCTCCGGTGTCAGACGTGCAAACGGGTGCAGGGCGTCGTCGCTCACACGCCCCACACGATGTCGTGTTCCTCGTCCAGGCATCGCTTCATCATGGCGATGAAGGGCACGGCCCGCTGTCGCAGGCTGACGATGTCCTCTTGAGACGCCTCCTCACCCCGCGACTGGGCCTCCCGTTGAGCCTGGGCGTGTTGTGCCTCCTGGTGCGCCACAGCGGCTTGCAAGGCGGCGATGGCCCCGGGCAACTCAGCCAAGGTCAGGATGCCCTTGGGCGCGGGCTCTTTGCCGATCAACCCCAGGATGAATCGGCCATGGGGCTCCAGCAGGATAAGATCCCCCGTGGCCTTCGACTTGAATTTGTACAACATGCGGCGATTGTGCCCCCAGATGTCCTGACTTCCTAGGGTTTCACCTAGGCGTCCGTACTGTTCGGCGGGCTTGACGGAATTTGATTGAAATATAAACAATTCCAATCTGAATAAATTCACCGCAGGCCCGACATATCTTGTCGGGTGCGGGCACTCCCATCACCATGCCCTACGACCGTTTTGTCCTGGACCGCCTGCCCCCTCGCGACCAGTGGCCTCAATGGATTGACAACCTGCCCGCACCTGTTGCGGGACAACCGTTCAACGCCATTCACCATTTGTGGACACGTGCCGAGCAGTCGGGCTGGATGGATCGCCCCTTGCTGCGCAACGACCGCGAGGTCCTGACATACGCCCAGACAAGAAAGCGCGTGAACCGGCTGGTGTCAGTGCTCACCCAGACACTGGGCCTGCAACCCGGGCAACGCGTGCTGTTGCGCGGGCCCAATTCGATCGACCTGGCGGTTGCCTGGCTGGCCGTCGTTCAGGCCGGTCTGATTTCGGTCTGCACCATGCCCCTGCTACGCGCCAAGGAGCTCGGTGACATCCTCCACAAGTCACAACCGGTGCTGGCTTTGTGCGATGCGCGGTTGCTGGAGGAGTTGCGACTCGCACACGCGGGCCATGCAGGTCTGCAACGCATCCTGCATTGGGGTGCTGACAACGATGACGATGCGTTGGAAAAGCTGGTGACTCAAGCGCCTGACACATCACCTCAGGGGACCGACGCATCGGACATGCCCGATGATCCCGTCGCCCTGCTGGCCTTCACGTCGGGCACCACCGGCGCACCCAAGGCGGCGGCACACACGCACCGAGATCTGCTCGCCGCGTGTGAGGCCTGGCCCAAGCATGTCTTGCAAGCCCGACCCGACGACATCGTGATGGGTTCGCCGCCGCTGGCCTTCACGTTTGGCCTGGGCGGACTCCTGCTCTTTCCCTTGTGGGCCGGTGCCTCGGTGTACTACCCGGACGGCGCTTACACCCCGGCCCGCATGGTCGAGTTGATGGCCAGCGTGGGTTGCACGCTGTGCTACACAGCCCCCACGTTCTACCGGCAGATGGCGCCGTTGATCAAAGAGCATCCTGTGCCCACGCTGCGCATCAGCGTGAGCGCCGGTGAAGCCCTGCCCGATGCCACACGTCAGTTCTGGAAAGAGGCCAGTGGCCTCGAGATGCTCGACGGCATTGGTGCCACCGAGATGTTTCATATTTTCATTTCGGCGGCTGGTGCCGATGTACGACCCGGTGCGATCGGCAAGGTGGTGCCGGGCTACCAGGCCCGCGTGGTCGACGAGCACGGGCACGAGTTGCCTCGCGGCACGGTGGGGCGCCTGGCGGTGATCGGTCCCACGGGATGTCGATACTTCGATGATGAGCGTCAGGCCAGGTATGTGCGGGACGGTTGGAACTTTCCCGGCGACACCTTCATGCAGGATGACGAGGGCTACTTTCACTACCAGGCCCGTGACGACGACATGATCATCACGGCCGGCTACAACGTCGGCGGGCCGGAAGTGGAAGATGCCTTGCTGCAGCATCCCGCTGTGGCCGAGTGCGGCGTGGTGGCCAAGCCCGACCCCGAGCGCGGCATGATCGTCAAGGCGTACTGTGTTCTGCGTGCCGGGCACACGGCCTCACCCGATCTGGTCACGCAGTTGCAGGACCATGTGAAAAACACCTTGGCCCCTTACAAATACCCGCGTGACATTGAATTCGTCGCGCAACTGCCGCGCACTGAAACCGGCAAGCTGCAACGGTTCCGCTTGCGCCAGATGGCGCGCGACACGGCTTAGACGGTTGGCAACGGCAAGCGAAGCGTGGCCAGCGCCCTCTGGTTGAAGGCCGCCGCGCGTTCAAACATCACCCAGTGGCCAGCATCGGGGATCACCTCGAAGGACATCAGGCGACACCCCCCCAATGCGTGTCGCACCTCATCCAGTCGCCCCGGGTACAGCACATCATGCTCGCCCCAGAAGGTGTAGACCGGACAGGTCCAGCGCTGCTGCAAGTGCAACAGCGCATCTCCCCGGGCGATGCGGCGACGACGCAGACGGTCGCGCGCCACGTTGACGGCCTGCATGGCAATGGCTTCGTCCGTCACACTCTCGGGGTGGAGTAACATGAGTTGAAGCAGATTGTGCCGAAACACCTCGGCGCGCTCCGACTCGGTCATGTCGGCACGCAGACCGCGCATCGGACGCGACTCACCAAAAAGTCCCAGCGCTGGAATACCAATCAGCAACAGGCGTTGCACACGCTCGGGGACATGAGCAGCCAGAAACCCAGCCGTCATCCCGCCAAAGGAGAAACCCATCAGGTCGATCTGGCGATCGCCAAACAACTGGGCCATGCCGGCTTCGACATAAGGGAACACGCCGTCCCCATCACGCACATCGGGGGGCAACTCGG
>JACCEC011726712.1_pt1 | contig 11779 bp, 12 predicted proteins | sample 7450121 | NCBI WGS metagenome assembly JACCEC01 (sample SAMN15323455, study PRJNA562643) | freshwater metagenome | isolation source: river surface water | place: USA:Blue River Watershed | collected 2017-08-18 | reverse complement strand
TTTGATTTTATGTTTTGATTGAACACTACTTTAGCTACCCCCTCAGTAACTTCATTGTTTGGGAATAATTTTTTATTTTTTCAAATTGTTAAAATTTACATTTTTTAAATTACTTTTCTGTAAATCAAATTTTTATAAAAAAATAAAAATTTAATACCGAAATAAATCTATAATTCAAAATTTTTAAAGAGGCAACGTTTTTTTCAAAAAGTTTGTCTTAGTTTTGCGAAAAAATAATCAAAAAATAAAGTAAAGAATGAAACATTTTTAGTAAATCTGTAAAGTATGCAAGAATTTTTATCGTTGTATTCCAAGATTGAGAATCCAACAATGCCCATGATTTTTTTAACATTTTTGTTGGCGTTTTTGTGTTCCTCGCTCATCGCGCTCACCTACTACCACACGACCCCCACCACCTTACGCACCGCCAACTACCTGCAAGCCTTGATTTTGAGTTCGCTCATCGCAACCATGATTTTACAATCCATCGGCGACAATGTGGCTTCGGGTTTAGGCATTTTGGGCGCATTAACCATTATCAATTTTCGTACTTCGTTTAGAGACCCAAGAGATATTATTTTCATGTTTGCCTCGCTTGGGGTGGGCATTGCTTGCGGTTCGTATGTTTTTTTTATTGCAGTTATTGGGACATTAGGATTTTGTTTTATTGCCTTCTTGTTGCAATTTACCCCCTTTCATCTCGGCAATCATTTTATATGGGAAATAAAATTGCGCATCGAACACGAAGAACAGTGGCAAAATGCCGAAAAAATTATGAAACGCTATTGTAGTCAATGCACCTTAGACGCTATCCGAAACGACATCGGAAAGGATAGTTTGCCCTATCACGAGCGCGATTATGTGCTGATTTTTTTTGATGATAAAAAACAAATTGAACTTTTAGCCATGCTAAAAAATGAGCAAATCAATGTCCGAAAATTTAACAAACAAAATACGGAAATTATTGGTTAAAAAATAATTTTAAATTATAATAAAATGAAAATAAATCTTTTATACATTATTTGGTTAGTTGCTTTATTGGTAAGTGCGTGGATTGTGCGCGATTTTATGGGGCAGAGCGAACACACTTTTTTTGCAACGGCTGAAACTGAACCGCTTTTGCTCAATGCCGAATACCCAACTTTGGTTCAAAACATCTGCGTAGAGGTCGGAAAATATGTAAAAAAAGGCGATACGTTAGCTATTTTGAGCAGCACCGATTTTGACAAAACGAGTGCAGAACGTCGCATACAAATTTTGCAATATGAAACCGAAAAAAGCAGCAAAAATGAGATTTTGAAAAAGGATATTGAACTTTTTTTAGCTCGTCAGACGGCACGCACTAACGAATTAAAGGCGCAAATTAAGGTTTTAGAGACAGAAGAAGCGATACAAAACAGCCTCAAAAGTGCTATTTTCGAGGGCAAAAACGACCAAAAAGTGACAGTCAAAAAAGAGCAAATTGCAGGTTTGACGGAGAGCATACGGCAGGTAGAAGTGCAAACACAAGAGCAACTCAAACAATATGAAGCGCAACGACAAGCTAACGAAAATATTACTCATTCAAAAATAACTCAACTTAATCAGGATTTAAACTTCATACATAATGAAAAAGGTAAATTGATTATGCTTGCACCAATAGAAGGTTATATTGAGCAAATATTGGTGAGTAAAAATACAGTCGTACCGCAATATAAAGAAATGTTTAAAATAAACCCTAAAAAACCTAATAAGATTATTGGTTTTATTCATGAAATGGCAGATATTCCATTTCAGTTGGGCGATACGGTGCGGCTGGCATCTTCGGCGCGTCCTACGATTTCGATTGTTGGGCGGCTGATTGGTAGCAATCCCAAATTAGTAGAATTACCTATTCGTTTGCGCAAATTTATGGAGGTGCGAGCGTGGGGGCGCGAGGTGTTTATCGAACTGCCCGATAGCAATCAATTTTATATTGGAGAAAAAATTGTTGTGACGCTACCCACAAAAAACTAATTCCAAAAAACAATCTTTTGTTTGAAATTTTACCCCCCTCAGTACCCACTTCTTTTTAACCAATTTTTGACAAGTTTTTCTTATTTTTTGCATGAAAAAAGTTTTTTTATTTTTAATAATATTATCTCATTTTTTTACTCAAATTTGTGCGCAAACGCTCTCGATTAAAGACATTTTAAATAGTGTTGAAAATGATGAAAAATACCAAGCTAATCAAAGACTTGCACTTTTTACCAAAGGTTTAACTTATCATGTTCCATATATCAAAAAAATTGAAGCGCGTTTCGGTATCAATGGCAATGCTTTAAGTGATACGCTTTATGGTAATATTAGAAATGAAGATTTTTATGGATTGTTGATAAGCCCTAACAGTTTGCGCGAAATCCGCGAACAAAAACGCTTAAAAGTGGCGCAAATTAGCACCTACGAAGCTGAAAAAAAACTATTGTTTCAGAACGCACTTTTTGACCGATATTTAACCTTAATACCCTTAATTTTCGCGCCTCAACTTCGGCATGAAAGAAAATTGTTAGATACATTTTTCCAACAAAAATATTTAATTGTTCAAAAAATGTTGGAACAAGGTATTGATATTAAAATAAAAGATGTTATGGACGCTGAAAATGATAAAAATTTATTGCGTCTTGTGTTATTAGATTTAGAAAATAATGTCATAAATAACGAAACAAAAATTAAACAATTTATTAATAATCAATATTTTCAAAACATTGATTTTCAAAATATTATATCAGTTTCTCAAATCGAAAATTGGCTCAATTTGCTAACGTTGGATACCTTAGCGCACCCTTCTTTGGCATTTCGGGCAGCCGAAACGCAGTTGGCAACTGCTAATTTTCGGGTCGAAAATGCACAAAATCGGCAAATTTTTAATTTTGTGCAGATTAGTTACGAAAATCCTATTTTGATACTCGAAGCACCCCAAAAACAAAAATCAGTTAATAATTTTTCGGTACGTTTGGGTTTGACCGTTCCGATTGCTGCTAATAATAATTTGAAAAAAAGTGAAAACCTTTTGCAAGCAAAAGCAGCGCAAGAACTCGAACAAGTAGCTAAAAATTTGAATAAAAAAGCAATTGATTTGCAGATAGTTAAACTCAAAAATCTTTTAAAACAATATCGCCTTTGTGAAGAACGCATCAATGAAAGTTTAATACAAAAAATGCTTAAAAATGAAAAATTGATGCTTCAAATCACGCCGTTAGAAATCGTGGATTTGCGCATCACTCAACAAAAATTAAACATTCGTAAAGTAGAGATTTCGCAAGAGGTAATGACCGAGTATGTGCGCCTTTTAGAGTTGAGCGGCATTTTAGGGCGTTTGCCTTTACAAAATTTTTTATCACCAAATTTTGAGACTATCAGCAAATAAAAGGTTATCAAAATGCGTAAAAATAATTGATTATAAACAAACTAAAAAATGTGAAAACACTTATTTATAAAAACAACATGTATAAAAAGCGTTATTTGTGACAATATTATGGGCTTCTTTTGAAATTTGGCTAATAATTTGACTATTCAAGGTGTAACATAAAGAATAGAAAAATTACCATTAAAAATTTAATCAACCCTATTTTATAACAAAATATTAGCACGAAAACCATGAAATTCTTTTCATTCATACCACTTCTTTTTCCATTTTTGTTGTCGTTCCCGTCCTCAACTTCGACCCCCTCAGTACCCCTCGCAACCGACCCGACCGACAAATGCTGTCCAAAATTGAACTTACCTTTAGAGGAACGCATGAACTTTTATCCGTTCAAACAGGCAAAAAAAATTGAAATTGTATCGTTCAAGCGTGAGAAAATGCGGTATCACAAAGAAGAAGACGGTTCGTTTAAAATTGACTTTGCCAAATGCTTAGAACGCCGTCTTTTCGACCCCAAAAAAGCAGAACGCTTGAATGAGATTATGTTTGATTATCAATGTAATAAAGATTGTATTGAGTCTTTCAAATGTTATATTCCACGCAATGCCGTTTTATTTTATGACGAAAATAACAAGATTTTTGCGTATTTTGAAATCTGTTTTCAATGTCACACAACTACATTCCAATCGGCTGTAAAAATAGACAATGACTTTGCGATGAGCGACAATAAATTTGAATTGTTGCGCAATCTTTTAATTGAGGTTGGCATCACTTACGGCACATTAAGAGTTGATTAAATATATATTTTCTCAAAAACCACAACAAATTATCTCCAAAAAGTTTTTTATATTATAAAAAGGTTTGGAAAGTATCATCTTTCCAAACCTTATTTTTTAGCAATTTTCTAGCAAATATATTTCTGTCTTTGTTACTGCCATGATTTTGATGTAGGGCAGTAAGATTTTAATGGCGTGGTTTGGTTTTTTGGGGCGTTTCAAGGCTAATAGATATGCGAAAACTTGTAGGTTTATCGCCGTTGTTGGAAACGCTTAACCGATAATCTTTTGTTACTTCAATCGTCATTTCGAGGGGGTCGGCATTGGGTTCAACCGAAATTTTACCCAAATCCATCGAACCTTGATTGGTGTCGTCAATGAAACTTAATTTGAGTTTTTGACCTTTTTTGGCAGCAAAAACAAATTCCTTTGTACTGTTTGCCTTTACTTTTTGTTCCCATACGAGGGCGTTAGAACCTGCTTTAGCAAAGTTAATTCGTTCAATTTGTTGCGCAAAAACAACACCGTTTGACAAGAAAAATGCCATGATACTCACAACCATTTTAATTATTAAATTTTTCATATTCAGTTACTTATACTTTTAATAATTTAATAATTTGAATAACGATTTACTCACAAGCGATTTTAGCAATCAGCCATTTACCATTTTCTTTTACCAATGCTAATTTGCTTACGCCCACAGTCGCTTTTACTTGATTTGTACCCAGCCCTTCTGCCTTAATCGCAGCCGTTGTATAGGCTTTAATGTCCCAATCTTGCCCACAGAAAACCCTGTCGAAGTCTAAACCCGATAAAGGACCCTCATTATTATTTTCTTTGTTTTTTTGCCAATCGGCTTCGCATTTTTTCAGATATGTTACATCGCTATCAATATAAGTTTTACTGACGAAACCGCTTTTCATCAATTCAGCGTGATAGGCAGCCAATTTAGTATTGTCCAATTTGGACGTTTTGCCTTTGGAATCTATGTATTCAATTCTTTTTTTATCGTCATTTGTAAACGCCTCGTACCATTTATAAAAATTATGCACGACATCGGTAATAGCCACCAAATCAGCAGCGTCTTGCGAGCCACCTTTATCCGTTGGCGCATCGGCTACTTTTGCCGTTGAAGTCGTATTGGTATTAGCGTTTTTGGGAGCTTCTTTGCAAGCAAAAAAAGTAAGAAAAATAAGACAGATAAATGTTGATTTTTTCATTTGTAATTAAAATTTAAAGATAAAACAAAATGAATCCAATATGTACTGAGGGGGGTGATTTTTTTGAAAAATCATACCCCTCAGTATATATTCGATTTCAAGGACATAAACGCTAATTAGTGCGCTATTATTCGTATTTTACCAAGTTATTGTTACCAACACATTAGAGATTTATTGGAGTGGGGTGATAGTGACGGTGGCAGTAGTTCCCATTTGCGCACTTGCAGAAAACCTTTTTGCAGTGCCTTTGCCTGTTGCACTGTTATAACTTCCTGTCCACATATCTAAATTTACGTTTCTATCTACCACTTCATTTTTTCCCCAAGCAAGTACGAAATCTGTATCAGCAGCACCTGTGCCATTTTGCATCCAAGTTCCTGCTACTCGCCTGTCAACAAATTGTAATACGCCGCCCGGCATAGCATAGAGTACTTGCGTAGAACCATTTGAGCTGGCAAGTTCAACTTTAGTGCCTTTCGCGTTATAAAGGTTAATTTTATTTTGAGCAAAGGCTGCACATGAAATAAACATTGCGAAAAACGCAAGAAACAATGATTTTTTCATAAGAAAACGATTTTAAATTGTTTGAATAAAAATTGTTGAAAAGTTTATATTTATGTTAAAATAAGTACTTGCTATAAAATAAATGCTGTGTTGAAATGATATAATCAATTGATTTTCAATATTTTACTTTGGGTGTGGCTACTTAAACGCTCGGATATTTACACTTACTGAGGGGGTAAGTTTTATTGTTTTTTTAACATCGTTAAAGGTTTTAAATTTTTTTTATCTATGGTATTACTATAAAATCCTGTACCCATATTTCCATTTATTTTTCCATAAAAAATATCTATTTTTTTAAAACCTTTTATCATGCGTTCTACCGTAATTGACCAATTTCCATTTCCATCTTCCGACCAAATAAAATCTGCTAATTCGTTTTCGGGAAACAAAATATTGCCCTTTTTACTTACGCCAAAAATAACATTATAAGGTTTTTCTGATATACTTGGTACGGTTATATCCCATCTCGTCCCGACTAACGAGGGCGATTGTGCTTTTATATTTTTAAAAGTAACAAAGCATAATATTATTGTAAAGAGTTTTAAATACATAATTTTTAATTTACTTTGTTTTTTTGGGGATAAAAAAGTCCCTTTGCCACTTGTAAAGCAAGTTAGCAATATTATTTTTGAAAAAAATATATGATGTAATTTGAAACGAATATTTTGTATGTGTAACAACGATGCAACAAAGATAGGGGCATCTAATACGCTGCACAAGTGGCTTGGGACGAAGTGCAAAATATAGGGACAGAAAAAATAAAAATTACTTGATAAAATATTAAGTAATTTTTATTTATATTCATAATAATTTGATTATCAATCTTTTATTTTTTTTACGAATGATAATCAATTTCAAAGGTAGTGCCTTTGGAATTGGTTTCGTGGCGAAGTGTGCCGTTGAGCTGTCGCACCAAACCACGCACAAGACTCAAGCCCAACGTATGCGCTTTTAACATATCGAAGCCTTCGGGAAGCCCAACGCCGTCATCTGCCACTCGAAGCCAATTTGTTTTTTCTTGTTGACAAAAACGAATGTGGATATTGCCTTGCGTTTTGCCCTCGAAAGCGTATTTGTAACAATTTGTAATCAATTCGTTGAGAATCAACCCCAAAGGAATTATTGTATCAATATCTATCATCATGTCTTCTACCTCTAAGATAGTGATTATTTTTTGCATATCAGAGGCTTGCTAAGTGGCAATGCTTTTGACAAGCATTTCGAGATACGATTTTATGCCGATTTTGGAAAGGCTTTCCGATTGATATAAATTTTGATGCACCAACGCAATCGAAAAAACGCGGTCTTGTCCTTCTCGAATTATTTTTTTTATTTTTTCATCGTTAGTTACTCGCGCTTGCTTGTCAAAAAGTCCTGATATGATTTGCAAATTATTTTTTACGCGATGATGTACTTCTTTCAAAAGCATTTCTTTTTCGGCGAGCGATTGCTCAAGTAGGTTTTTTTGTTGTGTAATTGTTTTGTTATATTTTTTAATTCGCCAATAAACCACCGAAGCAAACGCCACAAAAAGCAATAAAACCAAAATCGCCGCATTGCGAAGGCGTGCCTGCCAAAGGTTTTCTTCCTCTACGGATTTAATTTGTTGTTGATACCTACCCATTTTTACCTGCGTTTCCGTCTGCCAAAGTTTTTGTTTATCGTTGCGGCGCGAAAGGCTATCTTGCATTTGCGTAAGCAATTTCATATATCGGTATGCACTAATGTAATCTTTTTTTGCCTCAAAATAATCTCTATAATTTTGATAAAATTTTAAGGGTTTGAAATAATTGATTTCTTCTGAAAAATTGATAAGCGGTTTTAATAGCTCCACTTTTTTGAGCAAATTATCTACTTCCTCTACTTTGCCTAAGCGCAATTTTATTTTTATCAACACTTGTAGCGCATCAAAAGTAGCCACCGTTTTATCTTTATTTGTAATGTCTTCTTGTGATTTATAGAGTTCGTAGCCTCGATTTGCGTACATTTCGCCCTCTTTGAAATTGCCCATTTCAAACATATATTGCGCAATATCTAAAGAAGCCAAGCCCTGCCAAAAAATAGGATACCATTCTTGAACACCTTGCAATTTGTTAGCTACATTCAAATCATATATTTTTTGTGCGTAAATAATCGCCTTCGGATAGTCTTTTAATTCGGCATAAATAGACTCAATCAAATTTAAAATCAAAGTTTGGAAATGCGTTCCTTGTTGAGCCACTTTTTCAGCGAGCAATAAAGTTTCTAATGCTTTTTCGTTGTCACCTAATTGATAAAAATTTCGCCCAATTTCGTGTAAAATGGTAAATAAATGATAATTTTTAAAAGATTCAATATTTAATCGTTTTATTTGTTCGAGATAATTCAGGTATTCGGCGTAAACTTGTTGTTCGGTTATTTCTTGCGTAGAAAATTTATGCCTGCTAAAGTGAAATTGCGCCACTAATAATTCTATTTGCAAATTATTTTTTTGAGCAAATGTTAACATATTATTCATCATTTTTAGGTAATTTTCACTCGTTTTAAAATGCTCTCGATACCTAAAATATTGATAATAAGCATAAAAAATAGCTTCCTTATCTTTATAAGTTTCTATATTTGCTAATATAGCCTCACAAGTAAGTCTATCCATTTTCAAAATATTAGCATCTGATAAAAATTCAATGCGTTGTTCGGCAGTACGACATTGTTTAAATTTTGCTAATGTCATTGCGTCTTGTGCAAAGGCAAAATGTACGCATATCAATAAAAATAAAATTATTTTTTCTTTCATGTATAAATTTTATGCTTGTTATATTTAGTTATATTGTTTCAAAAAATAGGTATTTGAGGGGTACTTATTTTAGTGTATTTTACGGATTTATTATTGTTTTTTTTAAAAATGTTTTTATCTTTGATGCGAGGCGTTTTTAAATTAAACCAAAGATAGTCACAAAAAAGATAAAACTAAAAAACCAATTTATGAAAAAAAATGTGCGTATATTAGTTGTTGAAGATGAATTTATTACGTTAGATTTACTCCGTTCTTATGTGGAAGATATTGGCTATGAAGTTTCGGGCGATGCTATGCGAGCAGACGAAGCCATCAAAATTTTGGAACAACGAGATACAGATATTGCCCTACTCGATATTAACATCAAAGGTAAAGAAAACGGTATTTGGATTGCTCAACAAATACAACAAAAATATCATATTCCTTTCATTTTTACGACTGCCTACAACGACCAACACACCATCAAAAACGCCATTAGCACCAATCCATCGGGCTATCTTATCAAACCTTTCAACAAAGATGATATTTTTGCGGCTATTTCGGTGGCACTCCGAAATTATGCGCATCAAATACCCCCCTCAGTAACTGCCCCTAAAAATGCCGAAGAAGATACCGAACTGCTCATCAATCAAGCTATTTTTGTCAAAGAAGGCTTGATTTTCAAAAAGATAGCCATTAAAGATATTTTATATGTAGAAGCCTATAAAAATTATTTGGAATTGCATTTAGCTCATCAAAAAGTGGTGGTGAGGTCAACTTTGCAAAAATTTTACGAAAGTTTACCCAAAAATGATTTTGTGCAAATACACCGTTCTTTTATTGTCAATGTTAAATACGTGGATAGCGTGAAAACCGATACCGTTTTGATGAATGTTACCGAACTTCCGTTGAGCAAAAGTTATAGAGATGATTTTTTGGATAGATTACAATTTTTGATATAAATATTTAAAAACAGGAAACTTGCACAAACCTACTTATATTTGTGTTGAAATATGAAAAATAATAAAGATATTGAACCATTTTAAACTATAATTTTACAAATAAATGTATAAAAATGTATTTATAATTGATGCGGTTCGCTCGCCGATAGGTAGTTTCGGGGGTAGCCTTTCAAGTGTGAGAACTGATGATTTGGCAGCTTTAACGATAGCGGCGTTAGTTCAAAGAAATCCAAGTATTCCTACCGAAGCAATAAACGATGTCATTTTAGGTTGCGTCAATCAAGCAGGGGAAGACAATCGAAATGTAGCGCGAATGGCACTTTTATTGGCAGGGCTACCCCCCTCAGTACCCGGCGAAACCGTCAACCGTTTGTGTGCTTCGGGTATGTCGGCGATTGTGCAAGCTGCTCGCGCTATACAAGCAGGCGATGGCGATATTTTTATGGCGGGTGGAGTGGAAAATATGACTCGCGCCCCACTTGTTATATCAAAAAGTGGAAAAGCATTTGGCACTGATAATCAAATGTTTGACTCCAGTTTTGGGTGGCGTTTTGTGAACTCCAAAATGGAAAAAATGTATGGAACAGAAGCCATGGGAAAAACAGCTGAAAACTTAGCAGAAATGTTTGATATTAGCCGCAATGACCAAGACCTTTTTGCCTATCATTCGCAAATGAAAGCCTCAAACGCTCAAAAATCGGGACGTTTTTCGGAAGAAATAGTCGGTATCGCCCTAAAAAATCATAAAAATGAAGCGCAACTATTTGAAAATGACGAGTTTATAAAACCTGCTACGAATCTTGAAAAATTGGCAACGCTCAAAACCGTTTTTAAAAAAGAGGGTACGGTGACAGCAGGCAATGCTTCGGGCTTGAATGACGGGGCGGCTGCGATGTATATCGCTTCGGAGACTGCTATTAACCGTTATGGGCTTACCCCAAAAGCGCGTATTCTTGCTTCGGTGGTGGTGGGTTGCGAGCCGCGAATTATGGGCATTGGTCCGGTGGCTGCCACGCAATCTGTTTTGAAAAAAGCAGGTTTGACCCTTGCAGATATAGACATTATCGAATTAAATGAGGCTTTTGCAGCGCAAGCCTTGGCGTGTTTGCGGCAGTTAGGTATCGCTGATAACGACCCTCGCGTTAATAAAAATGGGGGTGCGATTGCATTAGGACACCCGCTCGGAATGTCAGGCACGCGCATTGTGCAATCCGCTATGATTGAACTACATAAGCAACAAAAACGTTATGCGTTGGCAACGATGTGCATTGGTGTTGGTCAAGGTTATGCCCTCATTCTTGAAAGAGTTTGATGAATGTAATAAAAGGCTACTTTCGGAAAAATATTATTGAATTTTAATAACATTTTTCTAAAAGTAGCCTTCATAAAAGCATTAACTAAACAACAAAAGTAGGGGTGAGCAATAAAAAATTAAAATATCGTAATGTAATTATTTTTACCCCTCATTTTGTAGTAACATATAAGAAATTCAATTATCTTTTTGTCGCTTTATATTTTGGATTAGCAGCATCTGTAAAATCTAATTCAAAACTCCAAGTGCCTGCGGTAACACCAAAATTTTTGCCGCCTGCTGCTAATGGCGCACTTGCATTAAGCGTAATTGGTGCAGGTTCAACGCTGCCCGGGGCACCAAAATTTGTTCCCCAATCGTTATTTTCTCTAAATTTAACTTGCCCTGCTGTTAACACGACATTGTTTAGATACCATTTTTTCTTATTATTCAAATCTACTTTGAACATTAAGTCAGGGCCATTCCAACCGTTCGGCGTAGCGTCTCCCACTAAACCCCAAGGTTTGTGTGCTTCAAAAGTATATTTATTGTTTTTTAAATCTAATGTTACTAAATATTTGCCCGCAGTAACACCAAAGTTTTTGCCGCCTGCTACTACCGAACCCGCCGCCGCAATCGGTGCAGGTTCAACGCTTCCCGGTGCGCCAAGATTAGTTCCCCAGTCGTTGTTAAGACGGAATTTCATTTGTCCAGCAGTCAAGGTAACAAAAGCACGCCATACGTCTGCTGTGGGGTCGTACTCTAAGGGTATATCAGGACCATTCCAACCGCCCGGCGTAGCGTCTCCCACTAAACCCCAAGTAAATCGTGC
>JACCEC013173933.1_pt1 | contig 11783 bp, 18 predicted proteins | sample 7450121 | NCBI WGS metagenome assembly JACCEC01 (sample SAMN15323455, study PRJNA562643) | freshwater metagenome | isolation source: river surface water | place: USA:Blue River Watershed | collected 2017-08-18 | reverse complement strand
TTTGGTCATTGTCATTACTTTGCTAAGTACCTAATCAGGGTATTCAAAGAGATGTTACCTAAGGTTGATGTCAAATACCATTTGGTGTTAGCCGCTAGATACGATGACGATGAAGAGATAATTGATGATGTGTTAATCCATGCTTATTTAAAGGTTGGTGATTATCTTATAGATTCGGAAGGTGTTCACTCTATTGACACTGCTTCTGACAGAGCTCAAAGTTGGGCTGACGTTGAGAAAGACTTAACCCCTGATGGTTATGACTTTGAAACGTGGGAAGAAGAAAGTGAAAACATCCCTGAGATGTTTTTTAACCGATGGTGTTCCACTAAACAATTAAAAGACGACGTGTTGGAGTTTGTAAAACGACCTGATGTTATGGAAGTCGTTGAGCAATATAAATAGTATTTATAAGTATGAAATTAGTACTAACAGAATCACAGGTTAAAACCATCCAAGAAAATCTACAACATAGAAAGATGTTTCAAAAATATTGGGAACGATTCGGACCTGGTGTTGATGAAAACTTCCTTAATTTGTTTGGATTTAAACGAGGTAATCTTGATGGTACCAATATTAATAATGTTTATGCTCATCTTAGAGAGTTTTTGGGTTATGAAAACGCAATGAAGATGACTGAAGAACTAATACTTAAAAACCCGCACAAGATTGGTGATGGGGGTATGGTTTGTGGTGGTTATGATTTTAAGTTTGAACTATCAATTAACGATATTGAAGATGCAAACATTTACGTTGATGTGTTGGTTGATGCTGAAGACCCTAATGCCGAGGTTAATATTGTGACAGGTGAGACATTTCAACTACAGAAAGCCATTGATGATGAGGAGATAGGTTATGAAATTGAAAGTGAGATTGAAGACTGTGTGAGAGATTACTTAGAACAAATTACAAATAAGACAGGTGTTAATGTTACAATCTTTAGTTCTCTATATAAATAAAACTATTGACTATATAAAAATAATTTATTATTAGTGGTATTTATCAAGACAAAACACTTTCAACCATGTGGGAACCCGATGAATACGACGACTTTGGAGACCACTCTATCAGCGACTTTGGTAGAGTGTAAAATTTCAAATTTATGAGCAAATACAAAAACATATATACCGAAGATATTGAGAAAGTTGCTCAAAGAGTTCTACCAAAATTTGTGGAAAGATTTCACAAAAACTACAACTTTACTTTACCCGAATTTACCATCAGAGAAATTAATGGTATGCCAAGAAATAGTTGGGATATCATCACCAATGGTGATGCACCCAAGTTTGGTTACATAACCGTTGAGGTTGATATCGATGCTAAAGACGGTAGAATGGGTAAAGTTAAAAAATTGGTAACTGCCGTGGTTGACCAAGCGATTCGTAGTCTTGGTTATGATTATGAAGAAGATATTACGGTTAATTTTACAAGAACTGGCGGTTCACCCAAAATGATGGAAACCGTTAAAAACACTCTACAAAAATACCTAAATACCATAACAACTTATCAGGGAAAATACCCTATGCCGTATTCCGATACTGACGAAGATGTTGATTGGAAAATTAAATTCATTCTTGAAGTTGACTCAGTCCGAAATTCAAATGAGGACGATTGTTTATATAGTGTGAGTGTTACTATGTACGTAACTGAATTAATAATTGGGTTTGAAGATAAAAATGATTGGGAGACATTACGTAATAGATATGGTATACCTGAGTATAGTTGGGAAAAAATGGTTGACTCAATATCTAATAGCGTATCCGATATACTACCACACATCTGTATTGATGAAATAAACTACGAATTTAAAAATAGGTAAAATGGATTTTAAAATAGAAGGTATTATTCAATTAATCGGGTTTGTATCTACTGTGGTACTTTTAATATACCATTTCATTACATTCAAAAAAGAAGACGAGAATTAATATAGTTCGTCAAATTCGGTGACAATATTATCGTCAACATTAAAGTCGTCATAATAGTCACTACTCTGTTCATAAAACTTACCTGTTGCAACAGTATATTCGTCGTTGAATATTTTACTAAGGGCTTCATCACTAATTTTAAGTGGTGTATCGTGAGTGATAAAGTAATCTTTTAATTTTTGATTAACACTAAGGAATACTACGTTATCGATTTCATCATGACCTGTTTTTTCTGTAGAACCAACACCATCACAATACTCACATTGTATCTGACCATTTGCGTCACAATCTTGACAATTAACATAACCACTACCCCCACATGAATCACATTCGTGTTCTGTATCTTCGTATTGGTCTATCACTCCATTACCATCACAACTATTACAATATATTTCACCATCACCACCACAAGAATCGCAATCGTATTTACCATCACCACCACATTGAGGACATTCTTCGTCAGGGTCTCTTTCACTTATAGTTGTTACGGTAAATGTGAATCTACCATCTTCAAATAAACGATGAATTTCTTCTTCGGACAATCCTTTTTTAAATAACATGATTGTAATACTAATATATCTGGCATCAGTACCTATTACGCTTTTAATCATACCATTATTAATAATTGATTGAAATATTTCAGTTGGGTTACCTAAATTTTTATAGTTAGGTAATAACTTTTTACTTAATGAAAAGATACGTTGATAGTTCATTATTTAATTTGTCGTAAAGACCTGTGGTCGTAGTTAATGTCGGTGGTTTCACCATCAAGATAATCTTTATCACTTTCAGTACCATCATAATATTCAAAACCACCATCATTTTGCATCGATTGAACGGTTGGGAATACTAACGATTTATCATATGAAGAAATTTCGTGTGTGTAGGTGGTTCTAACGGTTTCAACCCTAATCTCATCAATATCAAATGAAAATAAACCAACCTCAGGTCTTTTTATCGTGCCTGAAACTTTATTTTCGCTATAATCAAAACCTTTGTTAAGTAACAAAGTTGCTAAGATATAATTATAGTCAATATAATATGGACCACCTATACCAACAATTTTACACGAAGTTTCGCATACATCTAAAAATGAACTGTCCTCAATAGAATCACTACCTATCGGTTCATCATATTCATCTATAACTCTCTTTAATACAAAGTATAATTGAGTGTTACCCACATTTTCTAATTTAGACCTTTCCATATTTGATAAATATATTTAATATTAGAAATATTGTTTTCTTTGAAAACCAGGACAGCTTTAATGCTAATTGTCCGTCTAACCTTAAGTTTACTTATATACTTATTTTTATGAAGAGTCTTTTAATTTTATTTACGTTTATAACAAGTTTTGTTTATTCACAGTATTGTCCTTCTTTAGGGCCTAATCAAATACTTCCATGTGGTGTGGGGTCCACAACATTAACTGCCGATTTAAGTCAGTGTGGTCCTGGTGGACCAAATCCTAATCAAACAACAAACTATAATTGTGTGAATATACCCTATCTTGCTCAAACCAATACAGGTACACAATTATTTATGGGTGATGATACACAACAAGGACCGTTTCAAATAGGGTTTAACTTTTGTTATTTTGGTCAAACTTATACTCAGTTTTGGGTTGGGTCTAATGGTTGGATTTCATTTTCGGCAGGACAACCCACAACATTTACTTCAGCGGCAATCCCAAATGCTGGTTTTAATATACCTAAAAATTGTATTATGGGACCATGGCAAGATTGGCACCCTGGAGTTGGAGGACAAATAAGATATCAAGTACAAGGAGTTGCACCATGTAGAAAATTAGTGGTTAGTTGGTTAAACATGCCAATGTTTGGTTGTACTCAAACTTTAGGTACATTTCATATTGTAATATATGAGTCATCAAACTACATTGAAAATCATATACAGTCTAAACAATTCTGTAATTGGGCGAATGGGACTGCGGTTCAAGGTATTCATAATTTACCCGGTACTGTAGGTATTACTGTTGTCGGTAGAAATTCAACTCAATGGACAGCAAATAACGATGCGTATAGGTGGGTACCATCAGGACCTGCTGTTACTCCGACATTAACTTGGTATCAAGTTGGTAATCCTAATCCAATTGGGACTGGTCCGACGATTACTGTAACTCCACCACCTGGAGGTGCTAACTATACCTGTCATTTAGTTTATCCTATATGTAATGCCGGATGGTCTACATGTAACTTAGGTGTTGGTAACTTAGGGCCTGACACAGTCTTTGTTCAGCCTGGCCCACCTAATCTACCCCCACCATTAGTTAACTTTGCAAATCCAACCTGTGCGGGTACTTGTGATGGTATAATAGATGTTAATCCTATTGGTGGAACCGGTGTCATAACTATTTCTTGGAATAATCAATCAAATAATCTTACTTTACTTAACTTATGTAGTGGAGTTTACAACTATACTTTAGTTGACGCTGCCGGATGTAACATTTCAGGGAGTGTGACTTTAATTAACCCACCAATTCCTGTGATTGGACCAATCACATATAATGATACAATATGTTATCACTCATCAAATGAAATATATTCTGTACCACAACAACCTAATTTTACTTATCAGTGGTCATCTGTTGGTAATATTTTTAATGGACAAGGTACAAACACGGTAAATGTTGATTGGAGTATGATAGGTTCAGGATTCATTCCTAACGGAATACAAGTAACAGGGTTTGATATTAATAACTGCCCAAGCTTACCGATATCTGTTGATTTAAACGTATTTAATGTTTTACCTGTAATTAACCCAATCGGCCCATTTTGTTCTTATGATGAATTTGTAACTCTACAAGGAACACCTATTGGTGGTGTGTTTAGTGGTGATGGTGTTATGGGTAATGACTTTTATCCTGGTAATGTAATTGGTAATGACACAATAACTTACGTCTACACACAAAGTGGGTGTATGTTCGACACAACAACCACAACAATTGTTTATCCACAACCAATATTAGATTCAATCACACCTTATAATCCTTTCTATGAGATATGCGAGGGTGATTCAGTCACAACAATATTTAATGTAACTTCAAACCTTAATGGTTATGACGAATGGACATTTATGAATAACACTTATGAACAAAATAGTTTAAGTATTTCATTTGATATGGAAGGTATGTTTACCTTATCTGTTGTTCAGTATTCAAATGGATGTGTTTCTAACCCACAACAAACGGTAATTACCGTTGAGAATTGTCCTCAAGAAATTATCTACGTACCGAACTCATTTACTCCTGATGGTGATGAACATAATAACACTTGGTTACCGGTATTAACTTCAGGTTTTGACCAATATAATTATAACATTACCATCTATAACAGATGGGGTGAAGTTATCTTTGAAAGTAATAATCACTTAGAAGGGTGGGATGGTACCTATAACTATCAATTAGTCCCTACAGGAATATATAATTGGACTATTAGATTTGGTACTATTGGAACTGATTACAAGAAAGTAATATCAGGGACGGTAAATGTGTTAAGATAATTAACCACCATGTAGTGTGATTGCGTCACAACCAAAATAATTGTTCAACCACTCAAGGATATATTGTTCTGATGATTTACTACCGAACATTTTTAAGATGGGGTCAAAGAAGTATGAATTGTACTCAATTAAAGGAAATTCATTTGAACTATACGGACTAACAACACCCACGATATCTTCATAATCATTGGATGTTTTATAAAAAGTAAATAACCAATCATATTCAGGGTAGTCCTCCTCACCATAATTCATTTCAATAAAGAACTCTCTAACATTAGAACCGTAACCCGTTCTATGTTCTTGTGCTCTTCTAAACTCGGTTTGATTATCCAAGTAATTGTATAATAGTTTTTTGAATTTAGACTCGTTAATTTTTAACTCCATACTATTAAATAGTTTTATTAAGGTATTTATGTATAAATAATCCAAAGATGAGAAAAGAATTTAATGAAGCCTTAGGTGTTCCTGAAAATCAGATTGAGACCGCCATTGAGATTTATGAAAAGATAATGGAGGTTATTCCTAAAGATTATGATGTTGAAGAATTAAAGAAATTTGAAACAACTATTCATGGTGATTTTAGAGTTAGTGATATATCTTTTGATTCGGTCGAATTTGAGTTAGATATTGAAGGTATTGGTGATGAGTTAGAGTTAATTGGTATGGCGACTAGTGAAAAGAGTAAGTTAACTAAATCTTTTAAGGTTAAAAAATTACCACAATCAAAGTTCAATATATCTTTTAGATATGTTGTAAAACCTGATACAACGGGTGAAGATTTGGTTCAAGATATGATTAAGGATAAGATTGAATATATCGGTAGTGTATCTCACGAACTAAAACACTTTTACGACAATAGAAAGATTGCTCCGACACCTTTAATTAAGAGAGTTAAATATGAAACTGCGTCAAGTGAGGGTTTTGGAAATATTACACCTGTAAATGAATTTATTCACTACATTTACTATGCAAATACTATTGAAAGTTTAGTTAGACCATCTGAGTTTGCCGCATTAATTAAAGCGGGTGAGATTGATAAACAACAATTCTATAAGTTCTTAACATCGACAAGAACCTACGAAAGATTAAATAGAATGAGGGGGTATACGTATGAAACATTACGTAATGACCTAATTAAAGAATCGGACAAAATCAAACGATTTTTTGAAAGACTTGATTTTCCTTATGAGGGTAAAAGTGATGAAGAACTTGCTGATGATGTTATAAGACTCGTCGCCATTAATTTTGGTAACTGGATGGGTAATAGAATGAGAAGGAGATTAACCACTAACTTTTTAGAAGCTATTGCAGGTTTTGAGGGTGATAAAGAAAAATACTTTAACAACTTTGTAAAAGGTGCTGAAAAATTTCAAAACAACCCAAAGAAATTCATTGAACATGAAACCAAAACTATGAATCGTGTTGGTGATTATATGATTAGGAAAATTGCTAAGTTATATGATACCGCGGCAGATGTTAAAAACGAGTCCATAATAAATTGGGAAGTTTGGAAACTAATCAACGAAAATAAAAGAAAATAATTTAAAACCCTCACTTGAGGGTTTTTTTATATCAGATATTTGCCGTACATTTGTGGTATGGTAAGTCGTGAGGTAGTTCTTTATTCAAGTATAGAAAAAATTAGTCGTCAGGAGTTTTATTATCCGCATGCTCAAGACAAGAGGACCAATTACCTTAATAAAATCCTCGACTCAATCATTACAAAAGACGTAATTGAACACGGTATTAGTGCCGAGTTTCACGCTGAAATACCAAATCAAAAGTATGGATTTACCCTTAAAGTCCCAAGACCATATAATAACCCCGATTTATTTTGGATGGCAACATTTCAGGTAATCCAAGATGTTATTATATGGATGGACTTATCTGATTTAGATAACTTTCAGGTTAAGACTGGTCAAGATAATAGTTTTGCTAAAGTTGATTACTACACATTAGCGTATTGGGGTTTAAAGTATTGTGAAGATACTGGGTTTACTGTTACGATGAGTGAAACCAAGAGAAAACAAATAATAGAATGGGGTGAACAAAAAAAACGTGAAGAAGAATTGAAATTACTTAAGGTCGAGTTGGACAAAGAAAATATTTTTACTTACACTATAAACAAAATAAAACGATATGCAAACTTTAGTATTTAACACAACAACAAAAGAGGTGGTTCTGTATAGCGACCGAAAATTAACTAGCGATACCATTGAGTCTTTCAAAAACATCTCAACCGTGAAGATTTATGAGGGTTATTATGAAGTTATGAAAAAACTTGACAATGAAACCAACGCGACAATTCCTGTTATGAGGGTTCCAATCTCAAACACAAATATGTTCATTGAAAAATAAAAGGTTATGAAAACACTTGAAGAAGAAGCTCAAGAATTTGAAGATACTAATTACTTACCCCATGATAGGGATATATTCATTGCGGGGGCAAATTCAAAATGGGTTCAAAGAGAAAAGGTTAAAGCTCAGATTGAAATTCTTACTTTAATTCAATCGAATCTTGACGGGAATGATACTGAACAAAATAATCTTTGGCATAAAGTCAACCAAATTAAAAAGACTCTAAAAAATGAAATACGAACTAATTAAAACAGAAAAATACCTACTTGTTGTGAGTCATGATAAGGTTGAAGAAGGTAATTTTATTTACGAAACAAATATTGGTGAAGTCAGTAGGGTTGATAGAGAATACTATGAACTTTTAAAAACTGGTGTAAAAGTAGAACCTTTTGTTAAAGTATTGGCACACCTCCCTCTAAACGGAGCACCATATCTAGATGGTGTTGATGTGTTGCCTGAAATTGAAAATGAAGTTGATGTGTCGAAAGTTTTTAATATGGCTTGCGATTTACTTTTGGAAGTAATGTCTAAAAATCCTCCCCCAAGAGAAGAAGCAATTTTAAGAACTAATCAAATTAAAGAACTCAACCAACCAAAACTACCTATTACTTTTGAGTGTGAAGTGGAACCATCTCATAAATGGGTGGGTGTAGTTAAAGGTGTATATGGTAGTGGACATAAGCTAAAGAATAAATTGGTCGGACAACCAAAAACAATCACCAACTCAGAAGGTAAAACTGAATGGGTGGGAAAATATATTTTTAATAATTAATTTACAATGGGAAGAATTTTAAAAAGAGTTCCACTTGATTTTAAGTGGTCAAAAGGACAAGTGTGGAAAGGGTATATCAACCCTTACCATAGTCAAAAATGTAAGGCGTGTGACCAAACAGGTCTTAATCCTGAAACAAAGAAAATCCAAGATGAATGGCACGCTTTCGACAATGCGGTTTACAGAGAAAATCCGTATAGGGGGAACGCTAGATATAATATAAATGCTCATAGTAATAACATCACTGAGAGCGAGATTGAGGCGTTGGTTAGAGCGGGTAGATTATCTGATTTATTGGATGCTTGGTATCACTTTAATGATGAGAAAAATGTTTGGGAGAAATGTGACACGTCAGTTCCTTATAAAGACAGGACTTGGGTAGAATGTGAACAACCAACATTCCCAACACCTGAAGAGGTTAACAAATGGAACATTACAGGAATGGGACACGACGCAATCAACCGTAGCATTTGTGTTGAAACCCGAGCAAAAGAACTTGGTGTTTATGGTTTGTGTGAATGTTGTAATGGTGATGGTGAGATTTGGTTCAGTGATGAAATTGAAAAACTAGCGGAAAATTGGGTGGGGTATGAACCACCTGTTGGTGACGGGTATCAAATGTGGGAAAACACAAGTGAAGGTTCGCCACAATCACCGGTATTTGAAACCCTTGACGAACTTTGTGATTGGTGTACCGAGAATGCTAGTATATTCGGAACCAATAATTTTGTTTCAAAAGAGACGTGGTTGAAATGTTTGGGACATGATGAGGTTCTGATTGAGAATAATATACTCTTAAATTAAAAAAAAATGATGTTAAACATAGAATTGTCCGATATGTCGGACTTAATGAAAAGTATTTCAGAGTATGAATACCTAGCAAACACATTCCCACAACTAACTAGTGGTGATGATAGAGAAAGATTGGTTAAGTTCTGGAATGAGAAGGTTGTTAAAAGAGAGACCTCAACCCAAATGACCCGAGAAGAATATAGATATTGGAAAGAGATTAATTTCCATATGATTAAACAAACTTGGGGTAATACTTCAGGTGGTTGGCAAGGTATTGGTGGTTCAGCGATGACATCAGTGTACACCGTTATAATTGAGAATAATTGGTACGGTTTCGCTTGTATCTATTACAACGGTAAATTAGCTTACATCTGTGAGATGGATGAGGATTATAACAATTACATGGGGAAAAATTATAGAGGGTTACCAGGTCATGGTGATTGTAGAGAAAAATTAACCGTACTTTATAAATCAAGATAATGAAATATCACAACATATGGTTTAAAAGATGGTTTAACCCAACACTTAGAAAACTATTCAACGTTGAAATATGTTCAATCATAAGAGATGAAGAAGTTATTGGTTACGGAATAAGAAAATTATGAAAACGATAGACGATTTTATTAAAGAACTACAAAGGATTAGTGAGGACAAACGAAAACTACCTTTGGTTATCCAATGCCCAAATGGTGAACTTACTGAACCATCAATTAAAATGATGTGGGATAATCAGATGGAATGGTTGGAACATGGTCCTGATAAAATGATTATTACTTGGCAAAATTAAAATATGGGGTATAGAAATTATTTGGGTTCATTACCCAAAAGTGAATATGATGTCATTAAAAATATGACATTAAAAGAGTTGTATGAATATAAGAATGAAGAATGGGGTGATGACCCATATGATATGCCAGGTCATGTTGGTGTTTACGATGTTGCGTATAATACACACTACGAACTCGGTAAGTATGTCGACACCTTCAACGAAGAGTTTTACAAGCCGGTGTTTCAGAACGAGGAAACCCAAAAACATTTCCAAGATGAACACGACTTCTATATAGTTGAGAAAGAGTTTGTTGAAGAAATATTGAACTATTATACTAATAATATTAGAAGTTACTATAAAAAGTTATTGAAACCATTTTTTGAAGGTCGTGAAATAACTGCTGGTTTTATAAAAACCAAAGAGACTCCTATAACTGAAGACGAAATGTCGGGTATCTATGGATTAATCGAGCATATTAAAGATATGGGTATGGAGTGGGGTGTTAACAATACGTTTAATGATGACGAAAGACCTTACAACCTAACAAGTCCCGACAAAAATTACATTACTAGTTGGAAATACGAATACGGAATATTTAACTTAGTTTTCTTATATCACAATTTTGATTGGGAAAATAATGTGATGATATATTATGGTTATTAAAAAAATTTACGTATCTTTGTGGTATGGATGATTTTAAATTTTACGAAGTTGGTGGTTGCGTCAGAGACGAGATTCTTGGTTTGAAATCTAAGGACATTGACTACGTTGCAGTACCTAGTGACGGATTGTTGAAAGATGTTACTTCGGCACACGATATGTTTGATATTCTTGAATCATATCTCAAAGAAGAAGGATTTGAGTTATTTTTGGTGACACCTGATTGTTTTACCATCAGAGCTAAGTTTCCAAAAGGACATAAGTATCAGGGTGTTGCAGACTTCGTAATGGCTCGTAAAGAGGTTGGATATATTCCTGATACCCGACAACCTATTATTGTACCAGGAACCTTATATGATGATTTGGAACGTAGAGACTTCACATTGAATGCTCTAGCCAAAGATGAGAACGGGGAGATTATTGACTACTTTGAAGGTATGTGGGCTTTAGAGAATAAAATACTTTTAACACCATTGGATTCAAAAATCACTATGATGGACGACCCTTTGAGATTGTTAAGAGCTTTCAGGTTTTCAATCACCAAAGGTTTTACCATCTCACCAAGAATTTGGGAAACCTGTTTGATGGATGGTATTGTTGAGAAACTTGACAAAGTTGTTTCACAAGAAAGAATCCGTGATGAGGTTTTCAAGATGATGAAACACGACACCTTGAAAACTTTGGAATTGTTTGAACGAATTAGAATTGTAAATCCTGATATCTTGAAAATTATGTTTGGTAAAGGTATTTGGTTAAAACCGACAAACGAACTTTGATATGAAGAATAAAATAAAAATTGACCCCGACAAAGTGATTAAGGTTGAACCACGTAAAGTTAAACCACTAACGCCTACGTTTACGGGTTTTATGTATGGTTGGTTTTCACTATATTTGCTTTTGAAATTATTAGGAAAAATTTAAAATGGATAAATTAGACGCATACAAAAAATTACACGAGTCTTCATTTGAGACACGTATGAACGCAAAC
>JACCEC013136273.1_pt1 | contig 11784 bp, 11 predicted proteins | sample 7450121 | NCBI WGS metagenome assembly JACCEC01 (sample SAMN15323455, study PRJNA562643) | freshwater metagenome | isolation source: river surface water | place: USA:Blue River Watershed | collected 2017-08-18 | reverse complement strand
TCCTGAAATGGCGGTTTTGAGCGATCATTCATGAATAGAATCGATTCATTCACGCCTACAATGATTTATCAAAGCCCTGCCAAGTGATATGACAATTTATTGGGTCATCGCTTACTTCTTGGTGCTAGCACTCACCTTGATTTACAAAACGCCCATCGTTCGGGGGCCATGGCTTTTTTTACTTCGATCATTTTTCCCCAACTGGAAGTTTTTTCATGCGGTGGGCTATGTGCCTCACCTGTATGCGAGGGCCGGCAACTTGAGCCAAGACGGCACGCTGGTGTGGCAAGACTGGATCCATTTGTATCCACGCACGCAGCAGAATTTCTGGCATTTGTTTCACAACCCCCAAACCAACCTGGGCTTGGCACAGCAAAATTTGATCGATCATTTCTGGGCAGATTTGAACGACTCCGAAGAAGGTTGCGACCCCCGAACTTTCGTCTCTTATCAAATGGTGGCGCACTTTGTGGACGGCCTGCTGAAAGACGCACACCCCCAACACACGCACAGTCAGTTTGAGTTGCGAATGCTGATGGACTCGCCGACTGAAACGGTTCACACGCACGTCATGATGACGTCGCCTGTGTCAGCGCGGGCGCCAGCATGAACTGGACTGCACCCGAACTGTTGAGCACAGAATGGGCCATTCGCGCCCTAGAAATTCTGTTTGCCTGGAGCGCTGGCATTCAAACCTTGGAGTACTGGCGCATGCGCCCTGCCATGCAAGGCCAAGGGCTATGGGTTTGGGCCATCCAAAGGCAAGACATTCCAACGCCTTGGGTGCGTGCTGTTTTAGATGCCTTGTTCACGCCCTCCGCTTTCAGCACTTTGTTGGTGCTGCGCTTCTTGGCCTTATTCAGCTTGGCTTTTCAAGGCAGCCATCTCTTGAACATTGGCTTTTTGTTTGTCAGCAACATAGCCGTCTTGATTCGGTGGCGCGGCGCCTTCAATGGCGGCAGCGACTTTATGACATTGGTCGTGATCACTGGCTTGCTCACAGCCCAAGGGGTGAGTTACTTTGAAGGACCCGAATTAGGATGGCGCGCAGGATTTTGGTACATCACCATTCAGTCCATCACGTCTTATTTCATGTCGGGCGCGGTGAAGCTGCTCAGGCGCGAGTGGCGCAATGGCAGTGCCATGACCATCTTCTTGAATGCAGCAGTGCATGGCCCCTTAAGTGAAACACACTGGCTTCGCAAACCATGGTTGGCAGCGCTAGGCTCGTGGGGGTTTATTGTGTGGGAGTGCTTGGCGCCACTTGCCCTGCTCGATGCCCGTTTGGCGGCTCTGTTTTGCCTGATTGCAGCGTTCTTTCACTACCTGGTGTTTTGGTTCTTTGGTTTGAACCGATTTTTCTGGGCGTGGTTGGCCACGTTTCCAGCCATCATTTGGTGTGCGGGCCAGATTTGATCACGCCTGAAGCAGCAACAAGTGAACGATGACGGCCTCTTCACTGAGACAGGATGGGTGGGTGAGTCACGATGCCCGTCAAATTGACCTGTGAGGCTTTCAAACTCAAGATATTAGGTTTGGGTCTAGAAGTTTTTGCATCACGCGCCAAAGCCATTTCCAAAGCATGGGACATGGCCAACAACTTGGCGTCTTGTCTGAGCCCGCCAATCAACTGCAATCCAAATGGCATGCCTTGCTGGTCCACACCACAAGGGAGTGCCAACGCAGGATTGGTTGCCAAGGTCACCACATAGGTCAGCTCAAGCCAATGGTAATAATTGGACATGGTGTGACCATCAACCTCCTTGGCATACAACTCGGTCCAAGGGAACGGCGACAAAGGCGTATTGGGAGCGATGATCAAGTCGAAGTCTTCAAATTTTTTGGCAAATTGACGCATCATTTGCGTTTGTGCCAAATGCGCCATGGCCCTGTCACCTAAGGAAATTTTTTCTGCGATGGCCAAATTGGCAAGAACATTGGGACCTAAGGTGTCTGGTGGGTTTTTGACGGGGTCACCAAACGCTGCAAAAAAACTCTCTGCACGTAGTACATCAAAGGTTCGATGTGCATGCGTCACATCGAACTGAATAGGTTCACAACGTTTTACCAGGGGCCGTATTGCTTCGATACGATTCCGAAAAACTTCACGAATGCTGGCATCTACAAAACAAAGATCAAAATCTTCTGTGTAAGCAATGCGAAGTTGCGACACATCAACTTCAGGCAATGGCCAAAACGGAGCGGGATCGACATCATAAGAAATGGGATCCATGGGATGCGCGCCCAAAGACGCAGCCATCATGAGCGCCATGTCGTCCACAGAACGTGCCATGGGGCCCAAGACAGAGATGGCTGACCACCCCAATGAACGCGTGTCATTGGCAATGAGGCCGGGTGATGGCCGAATACCCACAATACCGCAGAGCGCTGAAGGAATACGCAAGGAACCACCCGTATCTGACCCTGTGCAAATGGGGAACATGTCAACCGCCAATGCCGCAGCAGAGCCGCCCGATGAACCGCCCGCATTCAGTGCTGGGTTGAAGGGGTTGCCTGTGGCGCCCCAAACTGGGTTACGAGAATTAGCACCAGCGCCCATGTCAGGCACATTGGTTTTGGCCGTGACAATAGCACCCGCTTGTTTTAATTTAGCTACGTAACTGTTGTCTGCCTTGGGAACATTGCCGCGCAAGCCGACGTTGCCATACGTGGTGAGGAGACCTTGTGTTTCTTGCAGGTCCTTCACACCCATGGGTAAGCCATGCAGCAAAGGCAGATCGGTCTGCTGCATCACCATGGTCTCAGCTTTTTGAGCTGCTAACTTGGCTCTGCCAAAATCTTTGGCGGTGACAGCGTTGATGTGTGGATTGAGCGTTTCTATTCGATCAATGCATGCCGCCATCAATTCGACAGGCGAAACGTCTTTGTTGCGAATCAGCTCACACAACTCGACAGCAGATTTTTCAACAAGTGACATGTTCAATCTGCCGTAATTTTGGCGCGGTGTACATAAGCACGTAGCAAAGGCAATTCGGTCGCCACGCGCTTGTCGTAGGCTTGCGGTTCTTCAAAAGCCACCTCCAAACCAGCGCGCTCTAAATCACGCTTGGCATTGGGATCTTTCAAAATGTCTTGAATGGTGCTTGTCAACTTCTGACTGACGGTCTTGGGCAATCCGCGCGGCGCCACAATCACAATCCACGGCACCATTTCGTAGCCGGGATAACCAGACTCTGCAATGGTGGGCACATTGGGCATCGTTGAAGAGCGTTGAGACGACGTAACGGCAATGGCCTTCACCTTGCCCGCGCGCAGCATAGGAAGGGCCGCGACATTGGTATCAAAAGTAAACTGAATTTGACCCCCAATCAAATCGGTCATGGCCGGTGCACTGCCCTTGTAGGGCACGTGCAGTAAATTTGCACCTGACATGTATTTGAACATCTCACCCGCCAAGTGCGATGTGGTACCACTTCCAAACGAGCCAAACGCAAATTTGGTGTTAGGTTGATTGGCCGCAGCCACCAACTCTTTAACAGTTTTCACAGGGACGTTGGGGTTGGCCAACAAGACCAAAGGTGAAGAACCAATTCCTGCGATGGACTCATAACTTTTTGCGGGGTCGTAGGGCAACTTGGCTTTGATGGCGGGGTTCACTGTGAAGGTGGTGTTGGAGCTGATGAGCAAGGTGTAACCATCGGCAGGCGCTTGTGCAACTTCTGTCGCACCAATCACCGTGCCAGCGCCAGCTTTATTTTCAACGACAACAGCTTGTCCTAAACTCTTGCTCATGGCTTGGGCCATGATGCGTCCAATGATGTCTGTGGCCCCCCCTGGTGGATAAGGCACCACCAAGGTAACAGGCTTGGTCGGAAAGCTTGCCTGCGCCATGGCTGTTGGGGCTGTTGCGGCAACGCCCATGACAAAGACGGCGGCTAATGCCCCTTGTAGCGCAACATCAAGCCAGTGTCGTTTGATTTTTTTCATCGCCGTCTCCTTTAATTTCTAAATCGTTTGACGTCAAACATACTGACATCCACCCCGCATGCTTCAAGTTCGGCTGTGAAGGGTTGTTTCAATAATATACAGGCAGCCAAATCGGAATAGCCAGCAGCACTTTGAATGCCGTACCCGCCTTGTCCAACCAACCAGAAGAAGTTGGGACAAGTATCGTCAAAGCCAATCAACAATTCACCGTCGGGTGCGAAGGTGCGCAGACCCGCCCATTGACTGGTTGGACGTGTGATTTCTAATTGGGTAGCCGCCATGATGCGATCAATGCCCATTGCAATGTCCATGTCTTCGGGCAAAACATCGTGCGCAAAAGTGTCGTCTGCATTGGCAGGCGATCCAAAGAGTTGACCGGCATCGGGTTTGAAATACCAGTCTTCTTCAATGCCCACCACAGCAGGCCACGACTTAATGTCGACGCCCTCTGGCGCCTTAAAAGTAAATGCACTTCTGCGTCTTGGCACCAACCCCACAGGCTTGGCGCCCAAGATACTGGCCACGGCATCGCCCCAAGCGCCGCTGGCATTGACCACGCATTTGGCGCGCACTTCAGAACCATTTTTCAATTGCAAACACCAATGATTTTGTTCAAAGGTGGCACTGACCAATTCGGCATTGCATTTCAAGGTCCCGCCAGAATGTTGAAACCCTTTCAGGAAACCTTGCAACAAGGCATTGACATCAATGTCTTGTGAGTCAGGATCCCATAAAGCACCCAACAGATTTTCTGACTGAAGACACGGGGCCAGCGCCAGCGTTTGTTCTGGTGACAATTGTTGGAGATTGGGAATGCTGTGTCCCAGCTCTTCTGCCACGGCGGTTAATGCGTCGGCTTGATCTTGTCGGGCCACATACAGTGCGCCGCGGGGGGTTAGCAAGGTGTGTTCGGCAAAATTTGGGGGTGGCGATGTATAAAAGTGCCGACTGGCTCGCGTTAAAGCGCGAACACCTGCCGGTCCATAACTTTCCATGAACATGGCAGCCGATCGGCCTGTGGTGTGATAGCCCGGTTGCGATTCACGTTCCAGCAAAACAACGGAGGCATGCGGGGCAAGTCTGTAGGCAACAGAAGCACCGGCCATACCGCCACCCACAATGGCAAAGTCGTAAAGAGGGCTGGTCATCAATTTAAACTTGGTCTTGCTTTAAGAAAATTTCTTTGTCTGGAAAGAATTGACTGTGCATGGGTAGCAAGGCGCCCCCCATCGCACGCGCATGCGCACCCACCTGGCCCTGCAACAACTCGGGCTGATGGATACCATCAAAGCGATATTGGCTCAGTTTATTCTGTGTCGCAGTCAACAAAGCAGACATCAAAGGTTTCCCCAAAGAACCGTCTACCACGACGGCATCTAAATCTAGCATGGCAGCCGAAGTGGCCACCGACATGGCCAAGGCTTCGCTGGATTGCGCCAACCATGGCCCCGTCAGTGCATCATAAGCATTCTCCATGATGGCGTCTTGATGCACCAGCAATGGATTGTGACCTGCAGCGATCAAGGATTGTTCCAGTTGCCATCCAGAAGCCATCTGCAACAACTGCAATGGTTTGTGTGATTTGTTGGACATCCCCATTGGCAATGAACCAATTGCACCCGCATTGCCCCGATCGCCATTCATGATGTGGCCCGACATGACCAATCCACCACCAATGAAGGTGCCCACAAACACATACAAGAAGCTGCGAATCGATCGCCCTCTGCCTTGCAACAACTCAGCCACACACGCTGCTGTGGTGTCCTTGGCAAACACCACTGGCAGGTCCGTCAATTCTTGAACTTTGGCTTGTAAATCGATGTGCTCCCAGCGAGCCAATGCCAGTGCTGCTTCGCCGCCCATCAGGTCGGCCCACTTGTGAAGCGATAAAGGCGCCGTGAGGCCCACACCCACCACGCGCGACCACAGAGGTCCCATGCGTTTTTCTAGTGACTTCAAACCTTTGGTGATAGCAGCAAACAAAGCGTCAGGCTCTGGGTAGCTGTAATGCACTTCAATGTGGTGCACTTGCTCGCCACAAAAGTTGGCCACCAGCAATTCCATGCTGCGTCGACCCACTTGAATGCCCACACTGAATGCGCCTTCGGGATTCAAGGACAAGGGAATGGAGGGTTGCCCAATTTTGCCGCGCACTCGATCTTGCTTGATCAACAAGCCATCGTCCATCAGCCGGCTCACAATGATGGCCACTGTTTGGGTGGAGAGTTGCGTGAGGCGAGCCAAGTCTGCTTTGGGAATGGCGCCATGATGACGAATGGCTTGAAGCACAATTCGCTCATTGAATTGACGCATGCCGACATGGTTAGAACCACGCATGCGGTGAGAAGAAGCCGCCTTGTTCAAAACAAAATCACACCTTTGCAAAACATCGCGTTACCGTAAGCGGTGCCTTCACCGCTTTGAATGAGCAAACTTGCGCCTTTGATTTTTTCATAAAACGCGTACCGTTCTACAGGCTCCACCTGACTAGGCTGTAAGCCCTCTGCAGCGGCCAATTCAATCACGGCTTGTTGTGCTGAAGTGGTATGCCCATCTGCACTTTGACACACGCGCATGAACGCCACGGGTTGCGATACATCCGTTGCCAAAGGTAACACCGACAGCACCGCTTTGCTAACACGCGCCAGCGAATGCCCTGGCAGGCGCACCACGGGCTTGCCTTGGCTTAAATAATCCGCTGTGAAATTGGCATCCACCACGGCCACCCACTCACCATGCCCCATGGCACTGAGGTGCATGAGGAGCTCGGGGGTGAGCAGCGGATCAATGCCTTTCAACATGCAAGGGCCTCTTCTGATTTCAAAGAAGCGGGGTCGATGGCACCTGTAATAAGGCCCACGATTTCTTCCGGATTGGTCTCGCGCGTTAAGCGGTTGCAGATGATGCGCCCCTGACGGAAGACCCAAATGCGATCGACCAAATCGAACACTTGGCGCAGGTTGTGGCTGATGATGATCAGCGGAATGCCCTGCTGCTTCAAGCCCTTGATGATTTGCTCGACGCGCGCTGTTTCTTGCACGCCAAGGGCCGCTGTGGGTTCATCCAAGATGATCAGTTTTTTGGCAAAGCCAGCAGCACGTGCAATGGCGACGCATTGACGTTGACCACCCGACATGCCGCGCAAACTTTCAGACATGTCCTGAATTTTGACGCCGGTGGTGGCCAACATATGGGCCGATTGTTCACGCATGGCTTTGTGATTAAGGATGGACAAGGGCCCCAAATTCAAGCGGGTAATTTCTCGGCCCAAGAAAATATTGGCGGGCACATCCAAGTCTTCGGCCAAAGCCAAGGTTTGGTAAACCGTTTCAATGCCCTGCTCTCGCGCATCCAGGGGTGACTCGAAGTGAACCTTCTGGCCATCCAGCAAGATGTCGCCTTCGTTGGGCTGCTCTACCCCCGTGATAAGTCGCACAAAGGTGCTTTTGCCAGCACCGTTGTCGCCCACGATGGCGGCATGTTCGCCTGGTAACAAGCGAAATTGCGCATCGGTCAAGGCTTTCACACCACCATAGTGTTTGGTTAAGTGATTGATTTCTAATATATTTTTTGACATTGAGGGCATCCAGTGGAGTGCATGACAGGCACGTTCTTCTCTTGGGATGCAAGCATCGCGGATATTTCAACAAATTGCATTAGTAAAACTACTAGGTTTATTTAGTCGTCTTTTCGAGTCAAATACGTTCGCGGTCAGAAAAAGCGGTTTCTGACTTTTCAAACCCAAAAACGGAGATACAACCCATGATCACAAAACGCACATTTGGTCGCTTGGCCATTGCAGCAGCAGCAGCTACTTTGTTCACATCGGCCTTGGCGGCCGATGTCACAGTGGCCTACATCACCAACGGCAACACCAATGAAGGCTGGACCTTGATCAATGGTGGCGCAAAAAAAGCGGGTTCTGCCCCAGGCGTGAAGTTCATTGAATTGGCCGCAGAAAAAGGCGAACTCTCCAAACAGTTGGCCATCGTTGAAGACATGATCACACGCAAAGTCAATGCCATCGCCATTGCGCCTGTCGACTCCGCTGGCATTGCGCCCGCTATCAACAAAGCATTGGCAGCAGGCATTGCTGTGGTGGCTGTGGACACCGGCATCACGGGCGCCAAGATCACCTCTTATGTGGCCACTGACAACATCAAAGCAGCCAACGTACAAGGCAAGTGGGCTGCGGGTGAAATCAAAGATGGCGACACCGTGATTTATGTCACCGGCGACCAAGGTCAATCGACAGGTCAAGAGCGCAAAAAAGGTTTCATTGATGCGTTGAATGCCGGTCGCAAGAACGTGAAGATTGTGGAAGTGCCCACCACATGGGATCAAACCATGGCTCAAAACGGTGTGGAAGCCGCTCTTCGCAGCAACCCCAACGCCAAGGTCATTGCCTGCGCATGGGACGGTGGTGCGTTGGGCGCCAAAGCAGCTTTGATGGCCGCTGGCAAAAAGCCTGGCGACATCAAGATCGCTGGCTTTGACGGCTCACCGGGTGGCCTCGACATGATGAAGCAAGGCTGGCAGCAAGCCAACGCCGCACAAATGTTGGCCAAGATTGGTCAAGTGGGCGTCGAAACAGCAGTGGCTGCAGCACAAGGCAAAAAAGTTGAAGCCCGTATCGACACAGGCTCCTTCTTGGTCTTGCCTTCCAACGTGGACAAATTCGCGGCCGATTCTGGCGTGGGTCAGTTCATGAAAGTCAAAGCCAAATAATTCACGATCGCCCTAGAACATGAAATCAATCACCCGACAAGAATGGTACGGCGCACTGGTTGCTGTGCTGGTATTGGGCGCGCTGCTCACTGCCGCATCACCGTACTTTTTCACAGCAGGCAATTTGTCCAACATCTTGGTGCAAGCCTCGGTCATTGCCTTGCTGGCGGGTGGTCAAACATTTGTGATTCTGACGGGCGGCGTGGATTTGGCGGTGGGTGCGCTCACCGCCTTGGCCGGCGCAGTGGCCGGGCACTTGATGATCAAAGTAGGCGTGGACCCTTATGCGGCCATGTTGGTGGCCTTGGCCATTGGCGCTGCTGTGGGTTTGTTCAATGGCTACTTGGTAGCGTTTGTAGGCATCCCTGCTTTCATCGTCACCTTGGGTGGCCTGACCCTGTGGCGCGGTTTGGCGTTTGACCTCACGGGTGGTTTTGACAACGCTGGTTTGCCGGATCCCATGCCCTTCCTGGGATACGGTCAAGTGTTGGGCATCCCCATGCCAACGCTGATCACGGGGATCTTTTTTGTCGTGATGGCCTTTGTCCTGTCGAGCACCAAAATTGGTCGTTACGTTTACGCCATGGGCTCCAACGAAATGGGTGCGCGCCAAGTGGGTATCAACATTCGTTGGTACAAACTGGGCGTGTATGTCATCTCGGGCTTGTCCTGTGCCTTGGGTGCCATTGTGCTCATGGCCCGTATGGATTCGTCTAGCGGCAAGATGGCGCAAATGTTTGAACTCGACGCCATCGCTGCTGTGATATTGGGCGGTACCTCGCTGTTTGGCGGCAGGGGCAGTATTTGGGGCAGCTTGCTAGGCGCCGTGCTCATCACCATGATTCGCAATGGCATGAACCTGATGGAAGTGTCTCAATTCAAACAAATGATGGCCATTGGTGCCGTGGTCATTGTGGCTGTGTGGATTGATGTGGTTCGCCGCAAACACCTGTTAAAGAAATAAAATTGCCAGTTCTATACAAGCTGCGCAATTTTCAATGTCCCCATTCAACGCCTCTGCCCTCGTTCTTTTTTCTGGTGGCCAAGACTCTGCCACTTGCCTAGCTTGGGCCTTAGAACGCTACGAACGCGTTGAAACCATTGGCTTTCAATATGGCCAGCGTCACGTGGTAGAACTAACTTGCCGCGACCATTTCTTGAACGGCCTGAAACAACAGTTTCCACACTGGGCCCACAAGTTGGGCCAAGACCACATGCTGGACCTCAGCTTGCTAGGTCAAATCAGTGACACCGCCCTCACGGCCGACAAAGCCATTGAAATGCAGCAGAGCGGTTTGCCCAACACGTTTGTGCCCGGTCGCAATCTTTTGTTCTTGACCTTTGCGGCCACCATTGCGTACCGCCGCCAACTCAAGCACATTGTGGGCGGCATGTGTGAAACCGATTATTCCGGCTATCCCGATTGCCGCGACGACACCCTCAAAGCTTTGCAAGTGGCCTTGAGTTTAGGATTGGACACGCGCTTGGTGCTGGACACACCCCTCATGTGGATCGACAAAGCTCAAACTTGGCAAATGGCCGAGCAATTGGGTGGCTCTGCTTTGGTGACCCTGATTGAGGAAGACACACATACGTGCTACATGGGCGATCGATCGAAGCGCCACGCATGGGGCTATGGTTGCAACGCCTGCCCCGCCTGCGACTTGCGCCGCACGGGGCATGAGCGTTACAAATTGGAATCCACTCAAGCCGGTGCTTGAAAAAAGCCCACGGCTTCAGACAACTGCCCACCCGCTTTCACAGCCACTGCGCAGTATTTGAATTCTGGAATTTTGCCAAACGGGTCGAGTGCAGCGTTGGTCATCAAATTGGCCGCCGCTTCGTAATAGGCAAAGGGCACAAACACAGCACCTTGAGGGGTGCCATCGTCACGACGTACGCGCAGACATACTTCGCCTCGCCTTGTGGCCAAGGTGATGGTGTCACCGGCGTTCAACTCCAAAGCTAACAGATCAGCACCGCACATCGACGCCGTGGCTTCAGGTTCAATGGCATCGAGCACGGTGGCACGGCGCGTCATGCTGCCTGTGTGCCAATGCTCAAGTTGCCGCCCTGTGATCAGGACAAAAGGAAATTGCGCATCAGGACGTTCGTCGGCGGGAATGATGTCGGCAGGCACCAAGTGCACACGACCATCGGACGTGTCAAAGTGATCTTTAAAGACAGTGGGCTCACCAGGATCGTCCTCTGTTAGGCATGGATAGGTGACGCTAGAGTCGCGCACCAATCGATCCCATGAAATGCCGCTGATCACTGCGTGCATGGCTTGGCGCATTTCTTCATAGACCTCGGCAACCCCATGGTGCTCGCCGGTGTACTGCCAATTCAAGCCCATGCCTTTGGCCATGGCTTGAATGATCCACAAATCGGCTTTGGCTTGTCCAGGGGCCTGCACAGCCTGCCGCCCCATTTGCACCATGCGGTCGGTGTTGGTCACCGTGCCGGTTTTTTCTGGCCATGCGGTTGCGGGCAAAACCACATCGGCCAACCAGGCCGTCTCGGTCATGAAAATGTCTTGCACCACCAAGTGATCGAGTGACGCCAAAGCGTGACGCGCATGGTTCAAATCTGGATCGCTCATGGCGGGGTTTTCGCCCATGATGTACATGCCGCGCACTTTGTGCGGATCGCTGTCGTCGGCCAACGCCTTGTGCATGATTTCCACCACCGTATAGCCAGGCTGTGGATCGAGGGGAGTATTCCAAAACTTTTCAAACCAATCGTGCGCTTGTGCATTGGACACGCGCTGGTAGTTGGGGTACATCATGGGAATGAGACCCGCATCGCTGGCACCCTGCACATGGTGTTGACCGCGCAGTGGATGCAAGCCAGAACCAGGTTTGCCAATTTGGCCAGTCACAGTGACCAGGGCAATGAGGCACCGCGCATTGTCGGTGCCATGCACGTGCTGGCTGATGCCCATGCCCCAAAGAACCATGGCCGATTTGCTGGTGGCAAATTCACGGGCGACTTCCCTGAGAGTTTCGGCAGGAATGCCGCAAATGGGGGCCATGGCTTCGGGGCTGTAGCCTTGAATGTTTTGCTTCAGCGCTTCGTAGTTGTTGGCGCGCGTTTGAATAAATTCTT
>JACCEC012849028.1_pt1 | contig 11788 bp, 8 predicted proteins | sample 7450121 | NCBI WGS metagenome assembly JACCEC01 (sample SAMN15323455, study PRJNA562643) | freshwater metagenome | isolation source: river surface water | place: USA:Blue River Watershed | collected 2017-08-18 | reverse complement strand
CAGCACTTGACTATCTAGCGGCAGGGGAGGAATTAACCCTGACCTATACGGTGGCCGTTGACGATGGTGATGGCGGTATTGCCTCCAAGACTTTTGAGGTGAATATCACCGGGACTAACGATGTTCCTATGCTCAGTGGGAGTGAGCAACAAGTTTTTGGATTTGAAGACCAACCCATCGTTCTAGCTATAAATAATTTTGCCGAATTAATTGATCATGATCTAGCAGATCAAATATATATAGAAATAGTGGATATTTCAGGTGGACAACTTGAACAAGCCGTTTCAGGCGGTCAACTTAAGAGCATTTCTAAAGATGATCCAACTGCTATTAAGCTCAAGCGAGATGCCGATGGAAAAATTGTCTTAGATGGAAATCTTCAATTTAAACCAAATCCTAACGAAAGTGGTGAAGCGCAAATTAGATATCGACTATGGGATGGAAGAGCTTTTAGCGCGATTGGAGTGATCCCTATTATGCTGGCAGCGCATGCAGATCTAATAGTCGACAAGTCCATGAGTTTGGCATCTTCATTAGAAATCTCCAATCCCGCTCTCCTAAAAATTAATGCAAGAAATGAAGACCTTTCTGAGCATCTCATTTTTGATCTGAGTTTTACACAAGGCGATTTAATAAAGTCGCAGACTTATGAATTTGCAAATAATAATGCTGGTATTTTCGAAATTGATATGAAAATATTGGCGAAGTTTTTAAGTGAAAACATAGGTTTTAACTATAACCAGCCAATTCATATTAGTATTGCAGCACAGTCGATCGATGGAGAGGAGCTTTCGAGTTGGACTACACCTATTACTGCCGATGTTTTAGCGATACCAGATATTAGTAGGTTGATTGGTTCAAATCAAATGTCGCCTGACCATGACTATAGAAAATTAATATTTGGTGATAATGATTTTGCAAACTCTGCAGAGTCAAGCGACTTCAATATTATTGCGCCGGATTATCTCACTGTGACATCGACCAATGCTAGTTTTGATAATTTAAGTCTAAATAGCTTGCATAAAAATATATTTGGCACAATAGGCAATGACACAATTTATGCATCAGAATCTGCAGATGATAATGGATCAATTCTATTTGGATCACAGGGTCGGGATTATTTATACGGTAGCACGGGTAACGACATGCTGATTGCCAGCCAAGGATTCGATATGATGCGCGGCGGACAAGGGAGTGATTTATTTGTCATATCAAAAGATATACTTTACGATCAATATTCCAAAGCGGAAATGGATGATTTATTAAATACAATCGTTGGTACTAATAATGGATTAACCAACCAATTGTTTAGTCAACTTGAACTAAATGATGATAGCAGAATAAGTGTGGCAGGATACGTACGAGATTTCAGCCCATCAGATACAATTAAGTTCTCTGATTTTAATTCAGATTCATTGGATCATATCCAGCTTAATGATAGTATTTCTTTTGTGTATTCGAAGGAACAATTAAATACAGAAAATAGTTCACCTGTTGGTGTTCTTGTTAACTTATCTTTTGCCCAAAATAGAGAGCTTGCATTTAATGAGACTGATTTTATTGCACACCAAATTCAGACGGGGTAATAATAAATTTAAGAAAACTATGCTAACTTTATTGTTAGCATATCCTTTTTTAATTTATGCGCAAAATGATCAAATTTTTGATGTTTACAGTAAAAATCAATTAAATGAGGCAGTAAATAGTTTAGTTACATTGGCTGAAAATCCAAATCGAGCTGCACCATTTACAACTTTACGAACAGATATTAATGTCGTATTTAATTCAGTTCCTGCCGTTTTAAAAACGATTGATTCAATTAATGCATTGCAAAGCCAAAAAACTGAGGCATTTGCTGCATTCCTACCCAAGGTATCCATATCAGTTGGAAGCGGAACAAAAAACCAAGTACTAACTTCCTATTCAAGTGCTGGTAATTCAGCGTCACAATCAATATACGCAACTCAATTACTTTATGATTTTGGAGCATCTCCATCAGCATATTCGTCCGCAGAAGCAAAGCTCAAAGCAACAGAATACTCTGCTTATGCTCAGCGGAGTGACATTTTGCTGCAAATGCTTAGTGCTACTTTGGAATATCAGAAAGCAAAGCAAAGCCTCTTATTTACCCAAGGTTTTATTAATACTCGCAAAGATTTTCTTGAAATCATGCGCCAAAAAGAAGAACTCGGAGCCGGTAGCAAACTAGATATCATTAGAGCTCGAACCAAGTTATCTGAAGCATTAGACGAACTATCTGTTGCGGAGAGAAAATTACTTGCTTCTCAGGCTGCATATAAAAATCTTTTTGGTTTTGACCCTAAATTCAAAGAAATTTCATATCAAATGCCACCAAATTTAGTGGCTGAATTAAATAAAGAACCAGATGAAATTATTAAAAATATTAATACTTTCAAAGAGGCTGAATACAATGCACAAGCACTAAAAGAGGATTATTTAGCAAGTCGCGGACGCCTGTATGGGGCCGTAACTGTTGAGGCATCAAGAACTCTCACACAAGACTATCCACTAAACCAAAATTCAGTCAATACCGCAATGGTTGTATATCGTGCCGATATTTTTGCGGGCTTTGCGCAAAGTGCTCGTGCTAAAACAATGGCATCAAAAGCCAGCGAAGCTGATTTCGAAAGAGATCGCGTCAGAAGGGAGTTAATTAAGCGTCTTGAAATAGCACAAGCAGATATTAAAACTTCTCAAGCAGCATTTCGGACACGTTTGGATTTTTTGAAAGGGTCTCAGGCAACTGATATAGCTACCCGTGAATTATTCTTACTTAACAGAGGTTCTCTTACAGATGTATTTAAAGCTCAAGAGGATGTATTTTCTGCAGCACAAAAACTTATAGCTGCTGATTTTGATAGAAAAATTGCAATATTTACCTTTTTGCACTTAACTGATCGATTAATTGAATTATTTGACTTAAAAATTTAGTTTTGTATGCGTACAATTTCAATTGAAGATCTTATTTATGAAATTTCATCGCGTTTCGATGCTTCAATTACCCCCGCTGAAGTACGCTCATTAATTGGATCAAAAGACTCATCTTCTTTTGAATTCGATGATTTATTTGAGGTTTTGTCTGAGGCTGGCATTGATCATGAATCAATTGAGTCGTTATCAGCGATAAATTTTGATCGATTCGTTGGCGTCGGTTTATTTTTTTCCGATACTCAACAATATATTTTCTCGAGAGATGCCATTCAAGAAGTTGTTGTTTTTCAAAACTTTAATGATAAAAAAAATAAGATTTTATGGAATGATTTTTTAGAATCATCTCAAGTTGATGCAAACTGTAAAATTTTTCGATTCTTTGAGCGTCAAGAAGAGGCTTATGGTGCAATTCCTGGCATCGAAACGCATTGGTTTTTCTCTCCAATTTGGAAAAATCGTCGTTTTTTATTTCAATCCGGGTTGGCTGCACTTCTCACTAATCTTTTTGCACTTGGTACTTCCATGTTTTCTATGGTTGTTTACAACAAAATTATTCCTGCTCAAGCGATGTCATCTTTAGCCGTTCTTGTTACAGGAATGGTATTTTTGTTGGTGGCAGACTATGCCGTAAAAGTTTCACGTGCAAAATTTTTAGGCGTCGCTGGTGTTGAGGCAGATATTACGATTGCGGATCGCCTTTTTACAAAGATTATCGATCTTCAATATAAATCAAAAAAAGGATCAGTAGGCTCTTTGGCGAATACGTTAAAAGAATATGAACAAATTCGCGAATTTTTTACTTCCGCCACGCTGGTCACAATTATCGATATGCCATTTGCAATTATTTTTTTGATATTTATTTTAATTGTTGGTGGTTGGATGGCAGTTCCAGTTTTTATTGGTATTGCTATATTAGTTGGCGCTACCCTCTACATTCAGCCTAGAATGAAAAAGATATCAGAATCTTCATTTGAGGATGGTCAAAATAAACACTCTGTTTTGGTTGAAACTCTTTCCGGACTTGAGACAGTAAAAATGCTGGGTGCTGGTGGACTTTTGAGAAGAAAATTTAAAGTAGTTTTAAATAGGCAAGCAGTTATATCTGAGCAAACAAAAAAACATACCTATTTTGCAACCAATCTAACTGCTGAAGTCCAACAAGGTGTTCAAATTGCTGTAGTTGCAGTTGGCGCTTTGGTTGTAAGTGAAGCTTCTGCTGGTTATGGCGCAATTATTGCTTGCACAATATTGTCTGGTAAAGCTTTAATGCCTTTTGCACAGGTTGCGCAGCTACTGCTTCGGTTAAATCAGGTATTAACTGGATATAAAGCATTAGATGAATTAATGAAGCAACCATCAGAGCACGATGACGGAATTTCCTATCTCCCCAGAACTAACCTCTTAGGTTCGGTTGAATTTCGCTCAGTTGAATTTGCCTACCCTGGACAGGATGGCAAGGCACTTGATAACGTTTCTTTTGAAATTAAATCTGGTGAACGTGTGGCCATTGTTGGTAGAGTTGGATCTGGTAAAACAACGATTGGAAAACTGACAGCCAAATTATTTGAACCGGATAAAGGATCAATATATATAGGTGGGGTAGATATACTTCAGCTTGACCCAGCAGAGATACGGGAGAACATTGGTTATGTTTCTCAGGAGCCTTGGCTAATTGCAGGAACCATTGAGCAGAATATTACACTTGGAGCTTCAGAGGTATCAACTGAAGATGTTATTTGGGCATCAAGTCTTTCCGGAGCTTCCGATTTCATTGATCAGCATCCAAAGGGCTATAAGCTTCACGTCCGGGAACGTGGAGAGGGTATATCGGGTGGCCAAAAACAATGTATCACTATTGCCCGAGCATTAGTTAGGCGACCCAAAATTCTAATTTTTGATGAGCCTACAAGTAGTATGGATGCAAGAACAGAAAAGACATTTATTGATTCATTCCGTCAACAAAAGTTAGAATCCACACTAATTTTAATTACTCATAGAACTTCATTGTTATCATTGGTCGATAAAGTTATCGTAATTGATAATGGAAAGATTGTCGGTGCAGGCCCAACAGCAGCCTTTCTCGGTGCCAAATTAAAGTCTGGCGAATCTCAGAAAGCTGACATTTCTGCTCTTGATAAATGATTTATATTTCGCCTATTTTGGATGGAAAAAGGACATAATTGTTTAATAGAATCAAAGCCATCTTAAAAAGATTAATTGCACACGTAAAAACGGCAATATCAGATTTTGTGATATTTCAAAAGGAAATTCGCACTGAGGAAGGTAAGGCCCGCTTAAGAAAAAAAATAAATAAGCTAATTTATTATTCTAAATTTGTTTTACGTGAAACTTTTTCATACGATATTGAGAATAGAGAGCGGATGACGTCTCAATTTCTCTTTATTATTTTTGGTATTTTTGTAATTGGGATATTATGGTCTGTACTCGCTGAGCTGGATCAGGTGGTATCTGCACAAGGTAAGGTTATATCCTCTGGAAGGCTTCAAGTTGTTGAACATTTTGAAGGTGGCAGGGTACAAAAAATACATGTCAAAACAGGAGAAGAAGTTAACAGCGGCGATCTATTAATTTCTTTGGTACCTATTCAAGCCGAGGGTGAGTTTAATGTAGCAAGAGAGAATAATGCTGCTTTGGCTGTCCGTCTAGCACGACTAAACGCTGAACTAAACCAAACAAATAAACTTGATTTGCCGGATGAAATCTTAAAGGATTATCCAGATATTGTTCGCACAGAGCTAGCTTTATTAAAAGAAAAGCAATCGTATTTTCAATCGCAACAACTTCAAAAGCGAAATGATATTTCGTCTGCTAAAGCACGATTAAATTCAGCAGAATCTGGTTTATCTGCAGCAAGAGAGGAGGCAAGGGTTGTTAAGCAACTTGTAGAACGAGGATTGGAGGCAAAACTATCACTTGTAAGATCAGAAAAATCAATGGCAGAGGCGACATCAGCAATGCTAGTAGCAAAAGAGGAAGTTTTAAAAGCTGAGCAAGCATTATCTTCATTTATTAAAGAGTATCAGACAAATATTCTTAACGAGATTACAAAAAGTAGATCAGAATTTAGTTCTTCTCGAGAAAATGTGCGAATTAGTGCTGATAAAAGTGACCGAACTGCATTACGATCGCCTGTTTCAGGAACCGTAAACCGTATTCTTGTAACAACGGAGGGTCAAACTGTAAAAGCAGGCGAACCCGTTGCTGAAATTGTTCCCAGCGGTTCTTCAGTCATTATTGAAGCAAAAGTAACTCCTGCAGACATTGGTTTTGTAAGACTTAAGCAGCGTGCATTAATAAAGCTTACAACTTATGATTATTCAATCTTTGGAGCGCTTGATGGTTTTGTTAGTGTAATCGGATCAGATAGCATCACAGAGGAAAAGGGTGAGCAATATTACGTTGTTAAAATTGAACTAGCTAGTAATTATGTTGATTCTGGAAAGGTAAATATGAAAATCTTGCCAGGTATGATCGCTCAAATTGATATTATTACTGGAAAAAGAACATTATTTAATTATATCTTCTCACCACTGACAAAAGTAATGCAAGAATCTTTCAGAGAAAAATAATTTATGAGAGTTCTTTTTTCTTATCTAGTATTTTTATTAATATGTTGCACTAATAATTTAAGTAATGCGCAAGAAGTACCTAAGCCAACATTTACTACCGGAACCGCATTTTCAGTTACAAATAATGGATTTCTCATAACGTCTGCCCATGTTTTAAATGAAAAGGATAAAATTGAAGTTTCTATTCCAGGAAAAAAATTATTAGTTCCTGCAAGATTAATAGCTCTTGATCGAACTGCAGATCTAGCACTACTTAAAATAAACCATTCGACTAATCCTTTGCCAATCATTGACTGGACAAATGTTAGCAGTGGTTTAGATATTGTTACTCTTGGTTTTCCAAATCCACAAGCGCTCGGAGACAGTCTAAAAATTACGGCTGGAATTATTAATTCCATAGAATCAAATAAGTCAACTCCTTTTCTATTTCAATTTAGCGCTCAAATACACCCCGGCAACTCTGGAGGACCCGTCTTATCAATGGGCGGTGATGTGGTTGGCATCGTTCATGGATACCTTTCTGATACACGAGCAACTCGACTAACTCAGAATGTCAATTATGCAGTTAATTCTTCTCGAATCATTAATTTTCTAACAAAAGAGAAAATCGATTATTTAAAAGGCGATTCTTCATCGATTCTTCGCCCTCAAGAAATTTTTTCAAGATTTGAGGGCAGTATTTTTTTGGTAAAAGCGAGTAGCAGTAAGGATTTAACGCAAAAAAATTCTTCAGAATTAATTTCAGTTGACAATGATAATAAGTCAATTAAAAGTGATGAGATACCAGAAAAGTTACGTTCTCTTTTAAAGTCATTACCTGAACGTGAAAAGCCAAAAATTTATGGTGCCTTTAAGGCGGGCTATGACTTAATTTTAGAAAGCCCTGATTCATTTATATTAATTAAGTCAGATAGTGTAAAGATAAATCCTTCTTTTGACATTCTTGTAATGGAATTTAATTCAATTATTTCTTTCAAAAGTGAGAGATTCATTTCCAACGATGGAATTTACAATTCAATTTTAATGAATGCCTTTTTAAAGTGCGACACCGGTGAGATTAATATCAGAAGGCAAGAATTTAAATCTGATGTCTTCGGGATTGGGAAAACATTGACTGCCAAGCGGATAAATAGTGACTCTACCTTAAAATGGTCACAAATTAAATCTTCTACCGCGCAAAATTTTCTATTAAAAAATTTATGTACTAAAAAATAAAATGTGAGATTTTTTATTTATATTTTCATTATTATTTAATTTTCAGCAACATTTTAGACTCTTCAAATTTTAGGATTCCTCTTTTTTCTAGCGAACGAATAATTCTTCCACACATTTCGCGGGTTGCGCCAACTGATTTTGCAATTTCTTTTGTGCCAACAATTGGCCCGATTAAATATTTGCCTTGATTTTCAATTGTTATTGATTTGAAGAATTCAACAATCCTTTGTTCCACATTTAAAAATACAAGACGTTCAATTTGATGATCGGCATTTCTTAATCTGTTAATTATAATTTTTGTTAAGTTAAGTGCGAAGCTTGGATTTTTCATAAAAAAGTTAACGAACTTTTCTTTCTCTATGAAATCAATTTCACAATCTGTGATTGCTTTTACGTTGGCTGAGCTGGGTTTACTATCCAAGCAACTCATTTCACCAATCACTTCCCCGCTTTGGAGTTGACTGAATATAAATTCTTTACCGTCTTGTTCTAGACTATAGACTTGGCAAAACCCATTTTTTATTATGTAAACACCATTTATCTTACTATTATCTTTTATAATCAATGTTTTAGCACTAAACCTCTTAATTGTGCAAAGTGAGTTGAATTCCTCAATTTGATTATCATTTAGCCCATTAAAGAGGTTTGTAGAATTCATTTTTTATTTCCCCTTTTTTAAATAATGTAGTGTGATTAATCTTTAAATCCAACTTCTAACAATAGCGTAAAGTTTTAAGGTTATATTAGCATTCAATGCTTTTAGATCGCCAAGAATGGCATCTCGATCGTCTGGGGTCGATTAAAAATAATTTTTTCTTTTTTTCTGACGTTGCCATTAGAAATTTATTAATTTGTTGGACTAGTTTTGTCTGACAGTTAGATACTCTTTCAATATTTCGCAGCGATTTTGCTCTTCGTGGATCTTCTTATCCTGTAAGGGGTTCATCATAGGCATCTCTTTGTTTTGTAAAAAATCAGATGGTTTACATTCTGGCACAGCAATCCCAAAGGCCAAACGAGCACATTGTTGCATTGCCCGGTGGCGCAGCATCCTTCTGGGCATCTGTTGCCATGCGGCGTGCTCAGTCTTCATTTCCGTGAAGTACTCTTTTACTGCAATGGGTTTAATCCGATCGGTGCGGTAAATCGTGCAACCCATCCATACAGGTATTCCATTTTCAAATTCACCCGCCTCACTAAATTCAATTCCGCAAAAAGCGGGGTGGGCATTAATGAGTTTCGTCCAGCCATTAATGGTAATAAAGACCTGCCAACAATCTTTCTCAAACTGCACGAGATCAATTTCATCAGAGTAGGGGTTTAAGCGGTATTCCGCAATCAATCGCAAACAATTCTCTTGGCTTGATTCACTTAAGTGTGGATATTGGCTCAACCAGGTAGTGAGGTCTTTCGGGGTCATGGCAAGTCGAGTAGCAGCTCTTTTGAGTACCTTTGCTAGGGGGTTCACGTTCTTGACTCCTGCATTTTTAACGATTGTGGTCGTCGCTTTGCTTATGTTTTTAGTTGTAGTCATGGTTATTCCTTAAATGGTCATAGCCCGGACTGGTGAGGTATCTTTTACAACAAAGCGCCGACTTGTTTCACTCGCTACTTTGTATTTTTCATAAATGGCACGCTCTTCAACCTCTAGGCGCTTTATATCAAGCCGATAACTGGGTTTAGGAGCTTTCCAGGTAGCCAATATGGATCCCTCGTGGGTGAGTATTTCTGCCTCTTGCATTTGCGCCATGATCTGGGTTTTGAGTGCCGCAATTTCTTCTTCACAGGTATGTTCTTGGCGCTGGAGGGTTTGCAGTCGCTCTAGTAATGCGAGGGTTTCGGGATTGGCTTCTAAAGTCTTACTAGGGTCGCCTCGTTGAAAGAGTAATTGGCAATCCTCTGGCGTTTGCACAGGCGGTGGAATGTCTTTTAAGACATGCTCCTGCCAAAAGTGAATGGCTTTATCGAGGACGAGGTTTTCCAGTTCCATGTCACGCTCAATGTGGTAAATCCGAAAGTCAGTATTCCCAAATAGGACTGCAAGATCGGTCTGATGAATACCAGTAATGGCCATGTACCAAACGCATTGGGCCAAATATTGCATCGGTACTTGATCGCTTCCTACTTCGCCCCACTGAGCACGACTAAAGGGATTGGCGGTTTTGCATTCCAAGATCTTAGTGGCAGCTTGATCTAGACCATCGGTATGAACAAATCTATCGATGTGCGCACTCATATGAGAGTGATCGGGATGGATATAGTTCGACTCATCATGGCGCAGAGCAAAGCCTGTAGCTTTGGCGTATTCACGCGCAATAAACTCCTCGACAAAGGAGCCAAAGCGCAGCGGCAGACTATCGACTGGCTTCACTTCTTTGCCGGTCTTTTCCATCCAGACGGACAGAGGGCTTTTGAAGGGGGAGAGCCCTAGAATGGCGCCGATATCGCTCCCTCCTATGTATTTAGTTCGATCCTGTGTAAAATCATGATTAGTAAGCATTTTTTATCTCCGCATAAATAATTATTATCTTTAAATAGGTAATAATTACCTATAATAAGGTAATATTCATTTGATTACAAGTGGTCAAATAAGGGCTGGACGGGCTCTACTTAAATGGACTGGTGCAGATCTGGCGGAAAAGTCTGGGGTTGCCTTTTCAACCATTATGCGAATGGAGACTGTCGATGGGGTTCCAAATAGCACAATGAAAACTATCGAAGCTATCAAAAGAGCCTTTGAAGATGCCGGCATCGAATTTCTTGGCAGCCCAGAAGAGGGCGCCGGCGTTCGTTGGAAAACCAAGAAGTAAGGTTTGTAGCACTTCCTCAGTTTGATGCATGCATCACGTCAAAAGGAGGTGCTTGTCGTGATGTGTTCCAGGATTTCTCCTACAAAGTACTACAACGTCCTACCAGAAAATAGTTTGTAACACCAATAATCAGCGCATCGTTGATGAGTTGTTTTAGCGATAGAAATTACTTTAAAAATCACAGAAAATGACTTACCAATTTATTATTTATCCCTATACTATGCTCATGATGTCGTTTTTTCATTAACACGACATCTAGTAGAAGACAAAAACTACTACGCCAACATCGGGCCAAACCCTGTGTAAAAATAACGGGTGCTTATTCCCGCAATGATTACGTAATAAGCAACAAAGGGTTTCGTTTGTACCCGCAAGAAAAAAGCAAATGCGTTGAGTAACCATTGGTTGCCACTAGTGGGGTTTCACAAGTCGCAATAGCCAAAACTGTTGCGCAATCATGGGCACAAATACCCATGAACAATAAAATGTCGCGGGACCGTCATCCCAAGGCATACAAAAACAGGCCGCTGACACCTGCGCATACGTTGTCAGCAATGCAGTAACCACTGCACAAACACAGTGGGGCGCTTATCCAACGTCTAGATAAGCGGCAATGGTTTCTAGAACCATTGTGAACAGACGCTGGGTTTCTTCGTTCCTTCAAAACGATGCGTTTACGTGATAGTTCGTGCGGCACAAACCCCGTGCGCGTTTTACAACCGAGTGCCTTGTGCCATGGATTTTTCTATGGCGCTGGGTTTATTCATTTATTTATGCCAGATTGGCAGGAGATATTTTTATTATGACTATTCATTATCAGGGCCAAACCGGCCCCAAAAGCGCAGCCGGTAAACGGATTGCAAGCTTAAATGCCTTAAGGACTGGTTTATTTGCGAAGACCCCATTATTGCCCTTTGAGGATGAGGCTCGCTATAAACAGCACCTCAAGCTAGTGTGGCAAAGCTTAAAGCCGGAGGATGCAGTGCAAGTGCAGTTAGTCCAACAAATCGCCGATAGCATGTGGCGTGGTATGCGTCAGGAATTGCGCGCGGCACTGCATCGCGAAGAGATCTTTAAGCAACTGACTCCACGGATTTTAGCGGGGCTCATGGGGATTGATGAAACATTGGTACCTTACGCACCACCATTTTTGGTGACCCCCAATCATCGTTTTGGCCGAGCGATTCTTAAGCAATCACGCCAGCGGCATCAGCAGTATCT